>Ga0325404_1002156_pt1 | contig 21065 bp, 8 predicted proteins | sample PopdelMetagenome_18_FD_205664 | JGI IMG/M metagenome (GOLD analysis project Ga0325404, IMG submission 205664) | Populus deltoides microbial communities from Bellville, Georgia, United States - Xylem-Control-R1 | ecosystem: Host-associated > Plants > Phyllosphere > Stem > Wood/Secondary xylem... | reverse complement strand
ATACACAGATATATATATATATATATATATATATATATATATATATATATATATATATATATATATATATATATTGGCATGAAGCTATATTGAAAACCGACAAATGTTTGATCATCATACATGTTGCGTAGCATATCTGGAGACATATATAGTAATGAAAACACCCTTTATAACGTCAAATCTCTAGCCAGCCAGCGTCTTCCTGAATTATTTTCGATTTGATAGAAAATAAAAATAATTTTAGATACATAGTTATCGGTTCCGAGAAGCAAATATAGTGATCAATTAACTGAAGTCTAGTTTTAAACCATTTTTTTATTATTATTATTTAAAGTGATATTATTTTAAAATAAATCTAAGTTAGAGTACTCTCAAATTAATCCAAACAACTTATGACACGAGTTTTAGAAACCAGCTTTACTGTTTTTTGTAATTAAAATTAGATGAATCCAAAGAAAACAATAGGATGCATGATAGACACCTGATTTCATCGATCTTATTTGAAACACCATCTTAACGAGGGTTCATGAAGGGAAAACAGTAGGATCATAAGCAAGTTTGTAGGACACCATGGGGTCCAGGTTTATGTGCTCGAAGGAAGCAATAATGATGCATAAAAGTTGAAGAATAAGAAGAAAAGAAACAGTAATCCGACCGTGTATTGAGTTTTCTAAGGTCCCATTTGTTAGCTCAAGAATCATGGCAAATAATATTCGGATTCATGTTGTATGTATGGCAATTTTTGGAGTTCTTTTTAAGAGAAAACCTTGCCAGATCATGTCTTCTTCCATGTTGAATTAAGGAAAAGGGTTTAATTAATTGAAAGCTAATGCTGGAGGACTAATGACGACTTAATGAAAAATTGACAGAAAGTATATATATTACAGAAAGATACATTCTTCTATTTCAAGAAAGTAAATAAACACTATTTTAATAATATTTTTACGCACATCAAGATTAATTTGTTTTTCCTCATCAAATCTTAAACAACTCATTGAATTCATATTCATATCCATGTATAACAAAAGTATGATCTTGATTATTATTTTTATGGTAATATTTTTTGAATTCAGAAGCAAAATTAATAACGCAGGGAACAAAACTTATTTACCATCGAAACCAAGATTTTAAGGATTGTTAATTAAATAAAATAATACCCTAATTGATTCTCAAGGCAGAATTTTCGAAGCCTTAATGATAGCAGATATATATGATGCTACTTTCTAGAGATTTAGTCCCTGATGGAACATCAGACAAGGAAGATAAAGATAACTGAAAGGCATATGTATCTAGTGAAAGGAAGGCAAAATGAGGGGACAATACTTGAGCAAGTACTCCATTGATGTTGAAAGAGCATAGATTATTTCCAAAACCCATATAAATATTGATCGGGACACATGAACAAACGTTCTTATAAGAGATATGCAACACATGAACAAACGTTCTAATGAGAGATATGCTAGTGCAAGCCTTCACATGGCAAATAGTTAGACTCTAGTTTGTTTTTTAAAAATGACTCTAGTTTGTTTTTTAAAAATTAAATCACCAGTTTAAGTGTTATAATTCTCAGGATTATTAAAAAGTTATATAATTATTAATTTTAAAAGTTCAGAAAATTAATCAAAATGTATATAAGTTAGTCCGGATATCTCTGTTATAAAAAAAACCCTAATATTGTAGCCCTCTTTTGTTTGAGGGCAGTAAGGAAACAAAATTACCAAGCTGACCTACTGAAAAACAGTAGCTAGATTTTTTTCATTAGCATGGGTATCCAAGACGTCTCAAGCTACCACTATGGTGTCGCGACTTGGCTCGAGAAATTCATGCTCGAGGCTTAAACTGACTGGATTTTAATTTGATCAGGATGAGCCAAGCCGGATCAATCCAATTGGTTAACTAGTAATTTGATTTATTGTGTATAATAAATAGTTCAAGGTACATGTTAAAAAATAAAACTCATTACATGCAATGTTTAACAGGACCAATAAAATTAGGATTAATCCATGAATTCCAAACCCATTTAAGGGGTAACTCAAGGTAGACCCAACATTCAAATGATGAAGCTAAGTTGCTCGGCCCAGCTATGAACTAAATATAAAAACAGATAATTTATAACAAGCCTTGAATTCTGTTTGAATAGATGTTTTGTTTTTTCGTTTTTTCAATTAAAATAAAATATTTTCGTTTCAAAGTATTTCAGTATTTCAGTATATGTTTTGAGGTTGTACTATATATATATATATATAATTCAATAAATATAATTTAAATTTAAAATAAATTAATTAAAAATTATACAATACAAACACAAAGTCATACAAATATAATTTCAAAATCTAAAATATTCCTAAATAGTTAAGAGTAAATAAAACTTTAACTTGAAATAATTTAACTTAAACAAAATACCAATTTGATTTAATAGCTTTTCAAGCCTGGAACGGAACATGTGAAATGAAACCGGAACATTCCAGCCAAAATTTATCTGGAAAATCCGGAACAGACCAAGATTTGAAATGAGATTAAAATTGTTCTGTTTTGTTCCGTTTTCTGAATTGATATGAAATGTTTTGGCTATTCCGAACGAAACAGAAAGGAATTAACAACCTTGATAAAATTAAAGCACACGAATGTACATAGAATTAGTATTTAATTCAGTAGGTATCCTACGATTGTTTTGGGGTGGGTTAATTTTTTTATAATATAAAAAAGAGATGTTTGGGTAATAATAGCTTAAGTCAATGTCGGTTAACTTGACTAACTCGAACTGAGGATGACCCTATGGAAAGAAAAATGAAAAATATCATAAAGCTCAAGAGTAAAATGATTTCATAAAAAAACCAAATCAACTCGAGTTAACTTGACTAACTCGCTACCAGGGATATAAGATCTAGATAAACTCACAAAAGAAGAGTGGAACAAATAACAAAGCTTAAGGGCTGATAATTTAATGTCAAAAGATGAATTTGAAAAAAAAAATATAATTCAAAATAATAAAAAAAAAGAAATGAAAAAACCAAATAAAATAAATAATTAGGGGTTATATTGAAAAATAAAATAAATTAAAAAAATAATAATGAAAAGAATGAAGACCAAAATTAGATAAAAAAACTAAAAGAAATAAAATGAAGAGGGGGAAAACCCTAGTTATAAAACCCGGCCTGACCCGGTGGTTCGACTTGGGATCCATTCGACCTGGTGGCTGGACCGGTCCGAGTTTAATAAAAGACTGGCCGGGGCAACAGCTCGGCAAACCCGGTTGACCCGGCGGGTCAACCTATGACTTGGGCAAACCCGGACAAGACATAGTTTTTTTTTTTTTTCAAATGTGAGATTTGAAACTCATTAGTATATATAATCTATATTCACAAGAAAAAAATTATGTTTTTTCAATATGGGATAAAATTTTTTTTGATTTAAATACTTCAACTTAAAGGGATAACATAGTATCTTTTCAATATGGGATTTGAAATTCTTTCATATATATACTCTATGTTTCCATGAAAAAATTTATGTTTTTTCAATGTAGAATTTGAAACCTATTAGTATATATACTATATGTTTTTTAAAAAATTATTTCTTCAATGTGGGATAATTTTTTTTTTAGTTTAAATACTTAACTTAAAAACTTAACATAATATATTTTTAATATGAGATAAAAAAATTTTAAAATATTATTTTAAAAAATATATAGCTTATATTTATATGGATTTTTTCTTAATTTTTTCATATGAAATATTAAAGCTTTAAATATTTTTTTAATTTTTCCGGGTTAACCCGAGTTGACCTAGGTTGACCCATAAAACTCGAGACCCGATCCCTTCACCGGGTCAACCCCCAGACTGGGTTTAATAACTATAGGGAAAACTGAAAAGAGTAAAACATTAAAAAAAAAAAAAACAATCGAAAGAATACAAATGAAATTGGATTAAACACTAAATAAAGTAAAATGTATTGGAATGAAATTGAAAACAATTTAAATTTTAAAAAGCATTAAAAATAATAATAAAAAAAATATAAACTAAAATTAATAAAAATAGAAACCCGAGAACACAAATAATTTTTAGAAAATCTTACATTAATTTCTAGGCTAAGAGAAAGAAAAGTGTGAGTGAAAAAAAAAAGATCACCATCACCGTTGTGAACACGCGATCTACTATCATGAAGACGACAAAGCACGGCTCCAAATATCATCATGGATGACTGATTTTGATAATCAGACAGCCATACGAGCCGTCAAAATGATACCGAGCTATCATGCGTGAGCAACTTTATTTTTTTATTTAATAATTACCAGATAGCCTTTGCAACATTGTCAACACCGTGTGTTCTTTCGGTGTTCTGAATATGAAATAATAGAGAGGAAGAACATATTCTTTGAAGAAAGAATTAGAAGGCTAGTGTAACTGATCCTCATATTCTCTTATGAAACAAGTAAAGAATCCATGGCTTTTTGTTGGAATTGTAATCTCATGAGCTGGAAAAACTTTGTTCCCCATCAATTTAGATGCTTCATCTTTTCATTCAAGCATCCTTTTCTATAGAGTAAACATGTACAGAGTGTAAACATGATAGGAAAAAGGGGGCAATAGTTATCTACTTATCAGGCTCTAAGACAATCCATCTCACAATATGAGGTTCTCCAATATATTCCTAGGCATCAAGGCCTTACTTTATCCACAAAGAAAAGAGTTGGGTTGCGTTGAATTTAATGGATTTGGAATCTTTGATTACTGCCCAAAGAAAAAGCAACATCAGGAATCAATCGTGCCAGCCAAAGTAAGCTTACTTATCTACCCTATTTTACTGCATATGCTGGGCAATGCGTGGGTCTATATATACAACCAACTGTCAAATCTCCATCAAGTATATTTGCACACTCGATACATCAGTTGCTCAAAGAGACAGAACAAGTTCCCTTTGTTTTTGTGTCAAAATGCCTGGCTTAGAGACTCAAGAGAACAAGCCCCCAGCAGGTTTGTCAGCTTTCTTTCTAGATTTCTTTAGACTTGAAATTCTTCAAAACTAACTTCTCGTTCTCATGTTCAAAGGATACCCAATTGACACTCCCACCACTGGGAAGAAATGCTTCCCTCGCACAAAAAAGAAGGGAGAAAGAGGCTTTATCGAGGGATGGTAAGTCATGCAAGCTGATTATGGAAGTGTTCATAAACTTCTCTGTATAAGCAATCTTGCAAACAATTAGATAACTAATGGTTTATAACCATCCCTTAAACAAGAGTAAGAGTAAATTGCTGTTTAGTTCCTAGGTTTTCAACGAGATTATCGCCCGTCATGTTTGAAAACCAATAACATAGTCCCTTGACTTTCCTTGACTATTGTCTTGTTAAAGATCTTTTGGTTTGTTCTTAATCTCAAATGTACCATTTAAAGATATTCCTAGATGAAACTCTAAAGAGTAAGAGTTTAGAGAAAAACCAACCTGACTTTTCAAAAAGGTGAGTGGATGAAAGTCAAGGAACTATGTTATAGGTTTTCAAATATAAAGGACTAAGAACTGTGTTCAAAACTCAGGAACTAGGAATCAGTTTCTCACTGAAGAAAGCACTAACAACTCAGTCAGTCCTCCTAACTTTAAGTCCATCACTAACAACTTCTACTATTTCTAATCCTATTGCTAATCCATTTTTTTTGGGGGGTTCTTATTTGTGCAGCCTCTTCGCTCTATGTTGCTGTTGGATATGTGAAATGTGCTGCTAGATTGTGATCCAAATAGCGAAACTTCTGTACTGGATGTGTTGTCTTTGATTTTCCTGCTTTTCTGTGTGATCATATATTGTAAAAAAAGTGAAAGATTTTATTAAAACGTCTTCAAACAGCCTGTAAGGTATTTCATTATTTGTCTCCTCATACAGTCATATACTCTGCCGTTTTTTCGACTTTTCTACCGATTTTCATTTCGTTCCGTGTTTTTCATCATTTCCACCTACCCTTTGTCTCTAAGAGTGGGTTCTGTAGTCTGGATCAATTCCTAAGAGTGAGAATAGAACCCAAGCAAAGAAGAGTGAGAACACATAGAACTCATGAAGACCAAACCCTCCAAAAGCCATTATTATTATTATTATTATTATTATTATTGCCTAGGGATCAGTAACCTTCCATGGCACCAAGCTCGGAAATGCACTAGTGAAATCTGTCTCAGAAAATAATTGGAGACAAGCAAAAACTACGAGATTAATACTTCAAACCGATTTCTGAGAAGCAGTCCTTATTTGTCTTCCAATTTACCTTTTATGATTTCGGAAAAACATGGTTTTAAGGTAGCAAGAGACCATGCAAATTGCCACCAGGGACTGAAATAAACCTATATGGTGATTTTGATTTAAATCATCTGAGGTTCGAAAACAGTCAACAGCTGTTGCTAAGATTAAGAAGCCGTAATAAAAAAAAATAATACAACATGTAATCTTTATTCCTAAACTTCATTTTCCCATTCGTGAAAGAAAATTCATCATCGATCAGAGGCCAGAAGGCTTTCTTGTAGGGTGAGCTTCATAAATATAACATGTTATTCTATATTGCCAGTTCTCTCAAGTTGGTGTGCAGTCAGGTATTTATGCTGAAGCTCCAAGCAGATTGACTAAAAGACAATACATATGATGTATCCAAAAATAAAAAGGATACGAAAGAATAAAATGACTAACCAACCACCGACGGATGCTTTTCCATTTGTTTCCGAACATGGGATCCAGCATGTTGTTAGAAAGGATCCTGTTGGGGTCCAATTCTTTCCTTGCCTTGTTATATGCATCCACAGGAAAGCGATTTCTTAACCTTGCTTGAAGAGCTGCAAGCTCATCCTTGTCCTTCGGAACCTGCAAATATTTTGTGAGGTTTAAGTAAGGATGCACTGAATTTCAATGAGAATGAATCAGTGAAGAAAAATTTCCATTTGATGCCACCACTCAGAATAAAGCACGAGTACTGTAATGGATAAGTTAAAAAATTGAACATAAGATGAGATGCAAGATATTTATCAGTACCTCAATTTTAGCCCAAAGTTTATAAGCGGAATACTTATCCCACAACTCTGCCTGAGTCAGATGCCTGCAGTGGAAGAACTCATCTGTAATTTCCTTTCTTTGGCGGGCAACCGTTGTAGGAAGATGCATGATTATACCAACCTGAGAGATAAGCAAAAAGTGTTTGAGCATGCTTACAGTGGTGAACCACCAATCAAAGCTGAATACTGAGCACCATAAAAAACAAAACATGGAAACCAAGAACAGATTGATGCATCCGGCCTATGTTTCAAACACAAGTTGACGATTCTTTAGAAGCAGATAAAAATTGAACAAAATTTTAAGAACTGAAGGGACACCAAATTTTTTGTCTTGCAGAATGGATATACATAAGAGGGACGGGCATTTCAAATCAGAACTAAATGAAATTTCCAGATCTCTAGAATTACGTAACTTACAAGTTTGGAGCATGGAAAGTACACCTGGACTTCCTGATTGAAAATTAGATGGACACCACAACGTTTTCACAATATATACCGAATCCAAGGAATTCAATAAAGTGAAAGGTGCACTGATATTACCCACGAGAATATATCATCCTCTGCTGAGCTTGAAGCTGGGCTCATGGAGCTCTGGCTGCAAGCTGTCCATCGCTGCTCCATGGGAGCAGGTGGAGGCATCTCTTCTTTCTCTATGAGCTGCTTCAGCTCCTCTATGAATTCAAGGTCTTTCATGCTTGGCTTGGCAAGGTTACCAACAGGAAAACAAGTTTCTGAGAACCACTGTTGGTCCCCTCAATCAAAGCCCAAAATTTCATCACTCCATCCCACCCTGTATCCTTCTAACGTCCTTCAGGACTCAGCCTCAGCACGACTGACCCTTACAACATGGTCTTTGTTGAGAGGATCAACAGCAAGCAGTTTATCTCTTAACTCTGTGAATGACAGCTCATTTATGCTGGTTCATTATCATCAGATGATTTAGAAGCAGCAATCCTGCAAGTGACAACGTATAATTAACTGACATATGTATCAACAACGTAACAGAAATTGTTAATGAGTGGATAGATTGCAAAAAAGATGACAGAAAATATCATCAATTCCAAAGCTTAAATATACTACACCATAAAAATACCAAAGTAAATTAGAGATTTATAAGCAAGCTAGGAAAATATGACTGCAACATAATGGCTACATCAGTTCAACAAGGCATTTACCTGTACTTTTCAAGTGAGTCCTTGTAGAGGTCACGAGCATGTTGTAGTGCTTCATACACAGTATATTTGGGTTTGGGTGGACCTTTCCATTTCGAGACAGGGTTGCATGTCACAGCCACAACGGCGTCTGCATATGGAATAGGTAGTTTTCTTTTTTTTTTAAAAAAAAAAACAAAGTTAGGTTAACCCAAGGCATCCCACCCAATCCAGTCGAGTTGTATAACCATGTGACTAGCTATGCGACTAAGGTTTCCTCAACAATCAACGTTGGCCGTTAAATTCTGGCATTATCATCCCAGCAAAGTATTTGTCGGATCATTATTATATTAGCTTTTCCCTGGACCTGGATGGTCTTTCTTATGGACCATTTTGAACCAAATGCCCCAGTTGATTCTTATCATAGATTTTTTTCCCCTGGAGTGCCAGAAAGCTTGATAATTCATGCCATTTCTGTCACTAGGCAACCATTTGAATTTGCCTATCCTTTCTTTGATGGGGTTAAATCTGTTACCATGCTTCAATGAATCGATGTGAATGTTGCAACCTGATCTACTAGATGGGTACACAAGAAAGATAATCATATCAACAGAGCAATAGACGAGGAAAACTGACTTGCATACCAAGGGTAGAGCTACAAATAGTATACAGTCCTTCACTGCTAAGACATCGCTTAATTTTCCTGTTCAAGCATCTAGTCCAGCTGAACAACAGGAAGCTTGACATAACACAACATTAGATTGTTCTGTACAGTTCTTTCTTTCATATGATAAGTCACCACCAAACAACCTTCAACATAATTAAAAAGGATCGGGGTAATCTCAAGGTGAAACTAAGATGCAAATTCCCTTGATGACCATCTCTCGTCATACCTCCCAAATGAGTAGGCTGTCATAGGCATCTCACTTAAGTGAAAAGGGTCTGGTTCGATGCCATAATCTGTCAGGGGTCTGTTCTCAAGAATATTGTCATGATTTTGCACGAATTCAGGGATCTCAATCTCTCCTTTCTTAATGTCTTCCCAAAGGTACTGAAGGCGGCTCACATACTTGATCTTCCAATATAATCTACAATTAGTGCAAAAAAAAAAAAAGAGAAGAAGCACGTGAATAAATCAGAAGAACAAATTCAGAAATTTATTGCAATTCATACGCTTAAAACCAAACATAAGCCATGGCCAAGTATGGTTGTTGGCTAAGAAGTTGCAATATCTTGTCCATATCCTATAGTGACTTTTCATTAACTTTTACATATAGGAATGCTTGCATTACAAAGGAAAGGCATGTGAACTGCAGTTTGTGCAATTGAAAACAACTGCAATGAGGATCTATCAGCAAATGCCCCATTCCATGATGCCAACATTGAATTATGTAATCAAATGAATATATTTTGTCTAACAAGAGATCTTCAACTTAACAACTTATAAAACCACAGCAACTTATGGTATGATTACAAAAGCAACTCTTCAACAACTAATAAACTTGAATTATCCAATATCACTTTAGTACATTGCATATTTAACTCTAAATGCTGCTAGAAGCCACTCTTCAAACTTCTATATATCCTGGTATACTTTTAGACTTTAATGACATCTTCAACAAGGTAGATGAGTTATCTGATTGTTTATGTTTCAGTAAAAGTTATATACCATAGTTGGCCCAAGTATTTTAGTTTATTGCTGCATAGATCTTAATATCAAGAAAGCACTCACCCTCCACTCAAGAAGAATCGACCAAGGGTTGCAAAGACAAGCCTTGAGCGTAGCCCTGGGTGAATGAAGTACACAGTTTGAAGCCTATCCTTGATGTCAGCAGGAAGCTCTTCATAAATCCACCTCAAGATAGTTACACCTGGTGAATTGTCCTCCTTTTGCACAGTACTGTGCATGTAAACAATGCAGAGAGGTCCCTCAGGTAACTCACTACATATTTTATGGAAAATATACTTCTTCAGTCGCTCCCCACTCACAACTTGAGCTGCATACCACAAAAAAGCACATGAAACAGAATAAAAATGACAATCAAATCAAAATAACATTCTGCGAGAGAGTAAATTTCTCCAGTATAACCCTTATAGAAAAAAATCTGGCTTCCACTAGATATTTAATGTCAATCATGTGAGCCAATATCTCTCAATTCTCTTCTTAAAAACTGAAAGACACTAACTTTGAGCATATTTGAACTTAGCTAACTAAAAAAACCAGTCATTATTGGAGTTACTGACACATTCTGTCCAAAAAACATAACTTTGATGACGAGACTCAAGTAGAGACACACGGTATCATCAAACAAAACCACATCATTCTAGGATAGGCAGAATTAAGGCAAAAAAGAAACAGTGAAGTAGCTGATTACCAGATACCTAGAAGTGAAACTTCCACTACTAATAAGTTGAAACAATACTAGTGAAAACCATCATCTTGCACTTTTACAGTTAGAATAGAAGATATAACCCTCTACATAAAGTTACAAAATTTGCTCATAATAACACAAACAGTAAAAGGGAAACAAAGCCATCAATCAATCTTATAACAACCTCAAACAAAACAAGACAGAACCCATTAACAAAAGACATTAAAAATCACCAAACACTCACAAACAAGCACTCAAAACCAAGAAAATAAACAAACTTTTCAGAAGGGTAAGACAAAGACTGCGTCTTTGTTATCATTACCAGGATAGTACTTGCCAACAATACGAAAGACACGGTTTCCAGACTTATCAGAACCTTGAAGGGTAAAGAACTGCAAGAGATCAAGATCAGAGAAATCTTCATCTGAAATAAAATCCTGACAGCAATCGTGCCAGTTTTCAGGTTCTAGGTTTTCTTGATTTTGTTCCCTTTCTTTGTTTGTGAGGAAGGGTCTAGCATCTATGCCTAAATCTGATGCTAACACAAATACTGAGAAATCGTCGCTTGATGAGGTTGCCATGCCTAAATTGATGACCTACTTGGGTCTTGGAGTGGCTCTGGTTTTGTTGTTTTGGGGTTTGACCCGTTTGGTACTGGAAGAGTGAAAGGATAAGCTACACAGTCTCTTACTTTAGCATTATATATATATATATATATATATATATATATATATATATATATATAGTACTGAGGGATTTCTTGAGTGCTGAAGTAAAATTGTTAATTCTGTTTTGTTTTGTCTGAAATAATTAAAATATTTTATATTAATTTAAAAAACAGAATAAATTTTATTTTATTTTAAATTTTGATTTATTTTGAATTTTTTGGTTAAATTCTGCCCGAAATGTTTCGGTTTCATTTCACATGTTCTGTTCCGCTCTTAAAAAGCTATTGAATCAAATTGAATCTTGTTCAATTTAATAAATAAACTATCTAATTATAAAAAGCTATTTTTCATTATTATTTTCAATAACAATGATATTGATAATAATATTGAAAATTATTATTATTATTTTCATTAACAATGATATTAATTTTTTAAAATTAGATTTATATCTAATATATAAGGTTTATATTCATGTTTTTTTTTTCATATTTATACTTTGTAGGAATTTGAGCAAAATATTGGATGTTTTAGATTCCATTAGCCTTGATAACATTGACCTAACTTTATATTTAAAATATTTGTGTTAAAACATTTTACTTTCATAATATTTTGATATTTTGTTTAAGTTAAATTACTTTAAGTTAAAGATCTATTTAATCTTGACTATTTAGAAATATTTTAAAATTTGAAATTATATTTGTTTGGCATTGTGTTTGTATTGCATAATTTATAATTAATTTATCTTGAATTTGAATTATGTTTGCTTTATATATATATATATATATATAAACAGTACAACCTCGAAACGGCACATCGAAACACTCCGAAACTAAAACATTCCATTCCAATTGAAAAAACAAACCACCTACAAAAATTGATTTGATAACCTTGTGCTGAAGGGATTTTGTGAATTAGTTAGCTTAGATTTTTGTTTCATATATGAAAATACGTTGCTGTATAGTTGTTAGACGTTCGGCACTGTTCGGGAACAACTGCCACCTTCCATAAAATTTATTTTTTTAAATTTAATTTTTTTAAATTATTTTAAATTATTTTGATGTGCTGATATTAAAAATAATTTTTTAAAAATAAAAAAATATTATTTTAATATATTTCTAAATAAAAAATATTTTAAAAAACAACTTTGAAATCATGTATCTCTAATAAACCAATATATAATTTTTTTTATTAAAACAATGTTTTTTTTAAATTTTTTTTAACTTAATTATGTTTAGATTTGGTTTAATTAAATCAATTAAATAACCAAAAACTTAATTAAATATGATTTGGTTTAATTAAAAATATGATTCAAATTAGAATTTACATCCAGAATTTTCTGGATTAACTTGTCGATTCGACCGTCCTCATGTATAAATGATATTTATTTGGAGAACAAGTAGATTGGGTCAAAATATCTCTTCAAGTCTTTTTTAGTTTTTTCCTGTTACCACATACCATTTATTTATATAATAATATCACATTTCAAACGATGTTTAACACTTTAACTTGAAAAAACATAAAAAAAAACGAAAAAAAAAAAAAACTTCCTAAGCCACACGACGGGACGGGTCATTAAGAATATCCTTGGATTTTTTTTTTGCATATGTAGTGGCGTCTCATGTTCACACACGTTGTCTGGTCATTGTCTGAATGGCAATCGGGGAACCCTCTAGATAAGCCATAGCATCATCCACTGTATATTTCTTCTATTTTCTCCGGATTTGGTCACTCAAGAAAAGATAAAAGGAAAAAAGAAAAAGAGAGATTGAAAAGGTATAAAAAGTTGTAATGACACTCTTTTGAGCTCCAAGAAACGATGTTTTTTCCCTTTTTTTGGTAAGCCATTAACTCTGAACCTTATGTTCTTGTTACTAATATTCTTGATTATCCCAGATACTTGAAGAATCTTTGATTTGTTGTTCTTTATACATTGCTGTAGTTTTTGTTACTAGTTGGTGATAATTTGAGTCCATGTAAGAACCCAGTTGCTGGTTTTTGTTTAATTTTGATAATAGTGTATTGGTTTTGCCAGGGATTGGCATCTCAGTTTGGAACTGAGAGATTCTTGAAGGCAGCCTTGAGTTTTTAGAACTTGTAGGGACCCAGTTGGGATTTTGGAGGGATATTTGATAGGTATAGTAGAAGAGCTATGGATACTTTGTTGAAAACACATAACAAGATTGAATTTTTGCCTCAATTTCATGGGTTTTCGGAGAAAGTGAGTAATTCGAGCTCCGTAAAGATTCAAATCCAGGAACTTAGGTTTGGTCCCAAAAAGTTTTTTTCAAAAGTGGGGAGGAATGGTTGTGTTGAGGCTAGTAGTAGTGCACTTTTGGAGCTTGTACCAGAAACCAAGAAGGAAAATCTTGAGTTTGATCTTCCTATGTATGACCCATCGAAAGGCCTTGTAGTTGACCTTGCAGTTGTGGGGGGAGGTCCTGCAGGGCTTGCTGTTGCTCAGCAAGTTTCGGAGGCAGGGCTCTCGGTTTGTTCGATTGATCCGTCTCCTCAGTTGATTTGGCCTAATAATTATGGTGTTTGGGTTGATGAATTTGATGCCATGGGTTTGCTTGACTGCCTTGATACCACTTGGTCTGGTGCTGTTGTCTATGTTAATGACAAGACAAAAAAAGATCTTGATAGGCCTTATGGGAGGGTTAATAGGAAGCAGCTGAAGTCCAAAATGTTACAGAAATGCATATCCAATGGTGTTAAGTTTCACCAAGCTAAAGTTATCAAGGTTATTCATGAGGAGTCCAAATCTCTATTGATTTGCAATGATGGTGTCACAATCCAAGCTGTCGTGGTTCTTGATGCAACTGGTTTTTCTAGATGCCTTGTTCAATATGACAAGCCATATAATCCAGGTTACCAAGTGGCTTATGGAATTTTGGCAGAGGTAGAAGAGCACCCGTTTGATGTTGATAAGATGGTTTTTATGGATTGGAGAGATTCACATCTGAACAACAATCTGGAACTAAAAGAGAGAAACAGCAAGACCCCTACTTTCCTCTACGCAATGCCCTTTTCATCGGACAGGATATTTCTGGAAGAAACTTCCCTCGTAGCTAGGCCTGGAGTACCCATGAAAGATATACAGGAAAGGATGGTGGCCAGATTAAGGCACCTAGGTATAAAAGTGAAAAGCATTGAGGAAGATGAGCGTTGTGTCATTCCAATGGGGGGACCACTTCCTGTGCTCCCTCAAAGAGTAGTTGGAATTGGTGGTACAGCCGGTATGGTGCACCCTTCAACTGGGTATATGGTAGCAAGAACTCTAGCAGCTGCTCCCATTGTTGCTAATTCTATCGTTCAGTATCTTGGTTCTGATAGAAGCTTTTCAGGAAGTGAGTTATCAGCTAAAGTTTGGAAAGATTTATGGCCCATTGAGAGGAGGAGACAAAGAGAATTCTTCTGTTTTGGTATGGATATTTTGCTTAAGCTTGATTTACCTGCCACAAGAAGATTTTTTGACGCATTTTTTGATCTGGAACCTCATTATTGGCACGGATTCCTATCATCTCGACTGTTTCTACCTGAGCTTGTACTTTTTGGGCTTTCACTGTTCTCCCATGCTTCTAATACTTCTAGGTTAGAGATTATGGCAAAGGGGACTCTTCCTTTGGTTAATATGGCCAACAATTTAATACAGGACAGAGAATAGATGACTTGGAGTCAATTGTCTTCTAAATATGTTGCATCTACATACTGAAATTTCTGTGCTATTCCCTATAATTGTGAATAGAGCACTATGAACCACCTGTTATTTTCTTGTATGTTAACTACGTATCCAATCCATAGCTCATACACACTCGTTTCTTGTGGGTGCAAAGTGCAGTAGATTCATTGGTGTGCTCTTGTTTGTCCAAAAGTACATTTCTAAATCATTTTGTTGATTGATGCCCTGCATTGTATAGAATAAATTCTGTTCTTTACTTGATTACCATTCATTCACTTAGAACTCCTGTTGGATGCTTCTTGAAATTCAGTTAATAATGCCTGAAAAACGAGTTATATCTGCAAGACAATTCTATGAATACCAGGGATGATATGTTAATGAACGGATTGAAGTGATTATTACCACTAAGAAGCTGTGATGCAGGGAATACATGCCTCCCTGAGCTTGAACTATCTCTTTCCTGGGATGTAGTATTGCTATCTAAAACTTCTGTTTCTGGTACAACTTCACAGTGGAAAGGATGATTCTGATGCGGAAATTATGATTGTTCACTATGGTCTTGTTAGGCTGTTTTTGGATGTAAAATAAATTTTGTTGACGTGATGGAGACGGTGAATGAATTAAAGAATAGGGAAGTTTCATGGATTGAAATTATAAACCATGTTGCATATACTGGCATTCATTTGTTACAGGTGAAGGACATGTATGAAGTATGAACACCACCACTTTGAGAAATCAATAGATCTTCAGTTAGATACGCATGTTGTTTCACACATTCAGACAGGTACCATGAATGAAACATCCTCTGACTACAAACATTTGCTAATACAATGATGAAAATGGAATCAAATGGGTGATGGATTCCAGAAAGGGCCTATGCCAAAAGTATGGATTTTCTGTTGGGTTGCAAGACATTACAGCGTACGAAGCCTGAATGAAACTCAAAACAAAGTCCCAGAGTTGCACCAACTATAGCAAGGATAGTCCATGGGTTACTGTAACAGTTCTCAATGCCCTGATTCGCCTAGGACTTAATTTTCACTGTTAACAGACTCGAATTGCCTATATCAATCATAGTTTCATCATTACGCCCTTTTGAATTCCTCTATCTCGTTTTTAATCTTGATGAACATGTATTCTTTGTCTAAGCTATTTTCTTTGATGAAGAGACCTGCGAGTCTAAGCTTCTGTCAGGTTGCCCCCTCAACATATATATTGGCCATCGGCAGATTCTCTACTTGCAACCTTCCCAGCACTAGGGGTGAGCAATGGTTCAAATGATTTCAAGTATGGCAGTATAAACTAGGATGTGGTGATAAAATCAAGTGTATTGCGCGCAGTTGTGACTACAATCTTGGCTCTCTACTTCCAGAATCTGTGGCTTGGCACTGCACATAGAAAGTTGAGCTTGATTATCTCGCTTTCATTTAACTTCTTTAAGGCGTCATGTTTCGCATCCTATCTGCATATGCTTTGCGTAAGACAATTTTCTTCTCTTTCTGTTTGTGTATTCCAAATTTGTTTAGTATCCTTTTCTTTCCTAAATCATTGTTGATTAAACTGGTTCCTGGTGTTTAGGATGATCAAAATTTGTATGCATGCACTTTCAAACCTTCAGCTTGATCGATGGTTTGATCAACGAACTGCATGTTTGGTGCCCGCAGAGGGTTGGCGACACAGTTCATACTTGCATTTACACGTTGTTAGTGGTAGGAGGATGGCAATCTCTGTGGACCTTGGAATGGCGCAACTGATATTAAAGGTGAGCAAAATAACCAGATTATTTAGAATATCGGTAAAAACTGATTTGCTTGAAATTAACCGAATCAAAAAGTTTTCTGAATTTGTTAGATAACGTGGTTAGGAGATTTTAACAAAAAAAAATTTCTATTCAATTTAGGTTTTAAATTTTAGAAACAGAAAAAACCAGCCCAATAAATCTATCTCGAATGCCAAGGCTATATGTTGTTAGAAATCGAGTAATATAAAACTATTTTTAAGATTTTATCTAATAGTTTAAATTATTGAATTGAAAATTTTTTTTAACAAGATATCATAACCTTATTGATAAGTGGTCATGAGTTTATATTATTCACCATCTTTATTTTATACGATAAAAATTAAGTACAAGATAGTATAATATAAACTCATGAGATGAAGGTAAGTACGATAAAAATTAAATCAGATGCATGAGCGAAACTATAACAATTATTTTTGAATCACATAAACAGGTTTTTATTTGACAGATAGGGAAATCAAATCAGAGGTACAGAATGAATCCATGACAGTCACACTCTAGTTAACTTAAAGAAAATCACACACAAGCACACACGTAGTATCATACTGAGGGACGTCTCAGGTACCATTAAAAAACCTACATGGAATTTAGGATTTGAACATTGGAAGCTGTCGCATGCATCATCAACTCCGGAGGGAATCTTACTGGTTACCTGGGTATAGTGTTTTATAGGTCTGGATGAAGGTAAGTACGAGGGCAAAGATTGCACCGGAAAATGCCAAAAAGGTCCAAGGGCTGCTAAAATGATCATTCAACCACTCTGCTACCCATTTCTTGATGACATTCTTGCAATGCTTCTCAATACTGGATTTAACATTACCGTAAGCATTAGGGTCGAACACCATGAAACTGGAAATTTCATTGAAGAGATCTGCAACCTCTTGGTCGCTTCCAAGAACATTGGATAATATGCCCTTTTTCCGCAGTTCTTTCACATCTTCAGGGTGATCAATCAATGAGTCCAAGAAGCAAACGTAAGAAGTGACCCAAAACCCCTCAGCTGATCCAGGGCATGCTTCATGGGCCATCAGGTTTAAAAGCAAGGACTTAGTACAGTCGTCTATGACTATTCGAGGAAGTGTGACTGTTCCGCCACGCATTGTTGATTTGTATCGGAGATCTGTGTACATATCAGTCTTGCTTGGCATTAAGTGGATTCCCACCGACTTCAGCTCCATGACAGAACGATACGAGCTCCATTGATTATCACCCTTTCGAGAGGGATTTTCTTGGCCTCTTTTCCCCATGAATCGGCTGTGATAAAAGTCAAGAAGATGGGCTGGTTGATTATTGTTCTCCATGTCTCCGCTTTTTCCTCTGGGAAGTCCACGAACTTCGTCCATGAAATTTTCCATCAGCTCCTGTCCTTCGTTTCCATCAAACCCTAAGCTCATCAACGACGTAAGAACTTTGTAAGGGATTTGGTTCTCTAGTAAGAACAAGTCACGTTTAACAAAATAAGCAAGAACTCGATTACTTAGCTTCAGCTTCTGAGAATCGTGCAAGAAGCAGAAGATAAATTGGAGAATGAAGCAACCATCAAGGAGCATCATCTTCGTGAATGCGTTGTCATCCACGTCTTTTGTTGAACCTTCATCATAGCATTTCCTTGCAGAGCTGGCCAACTCTGCCACGTTTCTGTACAAGTCTTCCCTGGTTTTCCCACTCTTGTTGGCAAACTGTTCCACCATTTCATTCTTGAGGCTCTGCATCTCAGCAAGCTCATGATTAGGATCATCGTTGTGGTGGTAAGGACCAATAGATACCACAAGGGGATTGTAGCAATCCTCGTTGCTGGATGGATTCCTACGAAATATCCTCGGAACCCTGTGACATCTCTTAGAACATTCCTCTTGTCCAACTTGAATATTATGTTGTTCTGGAGTCATTGTTATTCCAGAATACTCCAACAAAACAAAGCCTTCTATCTGCTTTGATACACAAATAATATATATGACTATAAAATAGAACACACAAGGGCTAGTCTCAAATTGATGATGTCCCTCTAGTCAGATTCTAAGGATTTTAGCTTTCTTGGAAGCAAGTTTAATTCTATTGAACACACGATCGTGCTTCACAACCTGAATAAAGTATTGAGTTTCGCCTCTCCTATCTGCATATGCTTTACGTAAGACAATTTATTCGAGGCTTTATGCCTTCTGATAAGAATTAATTCTTCTTTGTTTAGTACTTTTTCGCTTTTGCTCTTTTTTCTCTACGAAGTTTAACTCCTTTTCCCTGTCCAAATGTGTACTAGGAAAGGCTGCCTTGTACAGCACAAGGAAACTGGCGACAACCTTCTTTTCAGCTTCTCTAAACAATTGGCTAGAGGTTCTTTTGGCAAGGAATTAAGTTGGAACAATTAGGTTCACTCTTGCATTATCTCTTTGGTGTGTACCACGTTGTTAGTACAGTTCCAATCATTATGCACTGGAATGTTCTCTTTTACGTTGTTGCTTCAATGGAACTATATTCTCTATCAAATTTAGTGTCAAAATTTCAATATATCGACTTCTTCCAAAAACAAAATTTAGTGTCAAAATCTTTCAAACAATTGGATAGCAGTGCTTTTCTTTGGCATGGAAGTTGGAATCAATCTCACTTTGCATCATCAGTTTGGCATGCTTGTAGTAATTATGGATTGGAACATTGTCTGTACTTGGTTGCTTCAGTTAAAACATTATTTCATCAAATTTCACTGTTACAAAAAAAGCAAAAAGAATTAACTGGACTTCTGTTGAAGATTCCTGTGTTGCCCAGGACTACGCTTTTCTTCTCTGTTTGTGTATTCCAAAATTGTTTGGTATCTTTTACTTTTCCAAAACATTGTTGATTAAATTGGTTCGTGTTCAGGGTGATCAATATATTATGTATGTATGCCCTTCAATTGTAATCTCAAACCTTCAGCTCGATCAATCGTTGGATCAATGAACCGCATGTTTGGTGACAGCCGAGGGTTGGCGACATGGTTCATGCTTGCATTCACACGTTGTTAGTGGTAGGAGGATGACGTCAAAGCCTAGCCACGCATAACAATGCGGAGGCTGTACGCATATGTCTCCAAGACTTCAACCCAATTTAAATTTGAAACACTAAATTTTAATTCAAGAAAAAAACAATCATCATTTGGAAATTAGAAGCTGAAAATCGCATATTAATGAAGTAACAGAGAATAATTTTCATAAAAGAAAATATAAAAATAAAAGCAAGAATTGAAAGAATAACATGCTACCAGCAAATAATTTAATAAGCGTTAATCTATTGCAATTTGGAGACTAAATTTTTAATAACTTACAATGATAATTTAAATTTTTTAACCAATAAATAATGTAAAAACGTTAAGCGACAAAATTAATGGACATGGCAAGAGAAAAATGCATCGAGAATTCACCCACACACACATTTTTCTATATCAAACAATAAAGCAAAGCAAGCAACGAAAAATTCAATCCCGAGAAGATGATCCGGGAACTATATATATATATATACTGGAAGAAAAAATAAGTGTGGTAGGAGCTTATGGATGGACACTAATGCGAATATGCACAACTAAAAAATAAAAAGAATGTTGGAGAGAAATGAATGTTTCATTAATTGTTTTATCTTTTATGTATATTTTTTCTCTATAATTCTGATTACATGTCTATTTATAGGTCTAAAATCCTAGAAAATTAAGAAATTAAACTAATTAAAGAAAAACTTATTCTGAATAGGAAAAGTAATTCTGCCGACTTATCTAGTTGATTAATTCCTTTATTTTTCAGAAAAACAAGAAATCTAATTTATTTTCAACACCCTTCTTAAACTTGATTTCTTATAACTCTTAGTATATCTCTCATCTTAACAAAAATATCATGTTTGAGTGGCTTAGTGAAAATGTTTGCGACTTGGTCTTGGATCTTCACATACTTGACTTCAATTTCTTTGTTTATAATGCAATCTTGTATGTAATGAAATCTTGTGTCAATGTACTTACTTCTATCATAAAACATATGATTCTTTGCTAAGACAATGACCAAAACGAAAAAAGACAATCAACTTAAGGGCTAATAATTGAGTTTGACAAGGGTAAAATTGCATAAAATTAAGAGTTTGGAGGCAATTATATATGCAATTAAAAAAATTGGAAGAACATAGACTCAATCAAAATTTGTCAATCTCAAATTAAAAACTCTAAACAATGCATCATTCGGACTTAATGAAGAGAATGTGAGTGACACATTGTTCGTTAGACCGACCTCTATTTTGATAGTTTTGGTTGATCGAGTTGACAACTTCAAACGAATTAATATGAAGCTACAAACCTCCAAATTACACAAGGTTGGATCAAAATGAAAGGTGTGAATCCCATCTACCAATTTCAGGTGGTTTCATGTGAC
>Ga0325404_1002150_pt1 | contig 21094 bp, 19 predicted proteins | sample PopdelMetagenome_18_FD_205664 | JGI IMG/M metagenome (GOLD analysis project Ga0325404, IMG submission 205664) | Populus deltoides microbial communities from Bellville, Georgia, United States - Xylem-Control-R1 | ecosystem: Host-associated > Plants > Phyllosphere > Stem > Wood/Secondary xylem... | reverse complement strand
CAGCTTGTCAGAATTATTAAAGAAAGCTTTAATGAAATAAAAACTATGTTTGACACGATTGTATTAAAAAAGTTTAGAATACATTGCTTATGCATGAGTAGAGGGAACTTCTTGGAATCTATTTTTTTTAATTTAATTATATGATAATAAAAATAAGTATGCATATGAAAGGAAATAAATAAAATTTAAGAAAATAAAAAATCATGAAAATCTATACAAGAAGAGCGTTTGCTAATATTATAAAAAATATTATAATCTTATCGTAATAAAATAAAAACTAAATAACATCTAATAAAATTATACCCTAGATATATTTTTAATTATTTAATTTTAATGAAATTAAATTAAAATTAAAAAAAAGGCTTTAATAAATATAACCTATGTCATAGGCTTGTGGGGTCAAATGGTTTGGCACATAAATAAATTGGGTATCCATTGAAGCTTGAAAAACATAGCAAACAAAGTATCATTAACAATAGTAAAAGATGCATTATTTGATTGCTTAGATTCCGACCAACAGAGAGGTGGTTGAAAATTTAGGCTAGAGGCTTTTAGACATAAAAAAAACTATTTAAAAATCATTTTTATATGAAAACATCTAATAAACATCATTAATGTCTAAAAAAATCTAATTTCTCAACTCAAAATATCTTTAAACTGATAACTTTCTCTTTCTTTTGTTATTTTTTATTAACTTTTTCACTCCTTGCTGAAATTTAGAGACTAAACAATAAGCAAAATGAGATTTTGGATCAAAAAGTACTTTTTTGTGTCAATTCAAGATTGGCCATGTGATCTTTTTTTATTTTCTAGGTCGGTCCTTTTTCTTTTAGTCATATTTTTTCACTATAAATTCAAACTATATCTCATGAAATTAGCCTGATCACATAAAATTTTAAAATATGATCAAATCTATGAGAGGCGCTGCAGTGTATTACTACAATGAAACCACAAGGATATTTAGTTTTGTGTTAGAGAGACTAGCACAAAGCGTTTGTATCCAATTTCCTTACTAAGTTGTCAAACTAAGCAATTAGAGTTGTCAATCGATTTGACTCGGATTAGATTATAATAAATATCTGGATTCTCGAATTGGATCTTATGGATTCGTATCAGATTTTAAAAATCCATTAGACTTACCATTGAATTTTTTTAAAGAAAAAATGCTAGCTACATTCAAAATCATGCTGCATGGTCAAATGTTCCTAATAAAAAATTAAATTAAATGCCACAATTAATTTAAATTAGACAATAATTATGACAAAGCTAAAGGAAAATAATAAAAATGCCTGCTCTATGCACAACTTGATTGGTATGAAAGAAACATTTTAGTATTTTATAAAGAACAAGTTCGAGATGGACAGAAATTAAAATTGGATCAAGACGTTATAAATTATAAATACAAGTATAATACTAGCAACAACTCATGAATTATTGTCAGCTAGTCAGATTCTAAGTTTGCTCCCTAGAGATTACTGGAGTCTCATAAATTTTAGAGCCACTAGAGACTTACATGATCCTTAACTTTAGAGCCCGTGAAATCAGTCGAGGTACACGCAAGCTGACCCGGACAACTATGTTAATAAAAAAAAACATAAATATAGAGTGTTATTTAGTATTTAGAGTAAGAAAAAAAAACCCTGAATCTAAATCCATAGTCATGTTTTTTTTCTTATTTTTTATATTTATGTTTTTTTTAATATTATATTTTTATAAATAATATTAATATTAATCTGGGATCAGATTATTATCAAACCAGATTGAGATAGATCCACATTTGATCCATGGGTTAGCGGACTCGAGTCATAAAAATTGTAAACCACATTCATTTAATTACATCAAAATTGGATTAAATTGGGGTTAAAATCCGATCCATTAATAGCCAAACCAGTAATTATAAAAGGTTACTCATTTGCGGAAAGAGATGGTTTATTTTGTGTTTAAAAATGTATATAAATGGCACTTTAATTAAAATAAAGTTAGCAATTAAGTGGCATTGTTTCCATAAATGTACTCATTTAATTGGTAACTGGGAAATGACAATACTATTCAAAAAAAAAAAATTGATGTTAAAAATCATAGAGATTTAGAGAGTATTTAGAAATGTAAATAAAAATTACAAATATATTAAAATAATATATATTTTTTTCAAAAAAATAATTTTTGATATTAGCATATCAAAACAATTTAAAAATAAAAATAATTAATTTTAAATAAAAAAATTCAAATATTATAAAATACTATTTAAAACACAATTTCAAAAGATACCTTACTAGCCAAATTTAGCCTACAAATCATGACAATTGAAAATAATTTTTGTTTTGTTTACAAGATATGTTATTATGGTACGTAAAACAAGTATATATATAATATCAAATAAACATATAGACATTAATAAATAATAGAGTAGCAAAAATTTTGCGTCAACTTTTAAAATACTATCGTTATTATATCTGATATTTTATTAGTAACTTCATTTATAAATTCAAAAATCCAGCTACCAAAAAAGTTTTACCCAACACTCTGAAAAATTTCGATGTTATCCCACGTAGGCTGCCACATTCTTTTGCTGATGGGTTTAATCTTTTGCATCCGTTGGCAGTTGTAGTTCTTTGTGCGGCTAGTTTTATAGCGGTGAGTGGGACGAAAAGGACTTCTTTATTGAATTGGATTGCCTCCATTGCTAGTTCTTTAATGATTGTTTGTATTATTGTTGTTGGATTTATTCATTCCAAGGGCTCAAATTTGGCACCTTATTTTCCACAAGGAGTAGAGGGTGTTTTTGTGTCTTCGGCCATTGTATATTGGGCTTACACTGAGTTTGATATGGTTGCTACCTCGGCTGAAGAGACCAAGAACCCGCCAAGGGATTTACCAATTGGCTTGGTGGGTTCAATGTCTATAATTAGTGTGATTTATGGCCTGATGGCTATGGCATTGACGGTGATGTTCAAGTATAAAGATATTGAAATTCTATAGGTATAATTCTAAATTTATTATTTAAAAATTACTAGTTTAAATGTCATAAATCTCAGGACTATTGAAGATTTATCTGGTCATTAGCATTAAGATTTCAAAGAATGAATTGAGATGCATCTAAACTAGATTCACACACACAGTTAAAAAAGAGAAAAAGAAGACAGGTATACAGAGATTGAGCCAAATGCTGCATATTCGGTTGCTTTTGCTCAAATTGGCATGAATTGGGCTAAGTACTTAGTGAGTAGTTGAGAAACAGTGCACAAAATAAATCTAGCAGCTAAGAATCTCAGCACGCATAGCGCAACTTTGTAACCAACCAAGGCACTTCGTGGAGTACTCATTAGTCCTGCAACGCATAGAGCATATTAGTATCGAGCAAGCATTGAAAAAAAAAAAAAAACAGAGAAAGTAGCTGTCGAGGCCAGAGGTTGCAGCATGGGAATCTGATATAAAAGCTAACGGATGCAGGGATTAATTCAAGAGCTGTTCTTCTAAGTTGTACCCATATATATCTTTCAGCCGAGCTCAATCACAAAGAACACATAAAAACGAAAAAAAAAAAGCAATACAAAATCCTGACCGGTGAGTAGGAAATGTTAAGCTAATGAACAATATACAGTATTGTTAGAAGGCCACGTCGTTCAGAGAGAGGCCCAAAGCCAAATCCCAAATATTTTTGGGATGAAGTGGACGTGAATGAAGACCGTTGCAGTCATGTGCAAGTAGAGAACAAGAAGATTGCAATATTGGACTGGGTCTTTTGCAGTTGAGAGTTTCATATCATAATTGAGAGTTCTACGTGTTTGTGTTTTCCTGTTGCATGTTATTTCCATTTGTTATGCTCTATATTTCTTACCTGTTTGAAGTTCCAGTTGTTAGCTACTAATTTCCCTTCATTTTCAGCATTCCTATACGTAGCTTTGCTTATTCAAGCATCCAGAATTTATCACTGAAGTATGAGAAAAATATTCAACGAAATTACGCTCCTTTTCTCACCCAGAGAGAGGGGGAGAGAGAGAACAACAATTTACATTAGCATTTGTAATATTTGCTGGGATCTATCAGAAGGACATGCTTATATCTCCCATGGTTGATTCTGAGCCATTAGGAATGTATGCTGTAAAAAACATTAAAAGGCATTCATTACATATCAGTTGTTTCAGTAATTATTGACAATGAGTCCAAAACCTTTTTGTATTATGAAGAAGAAAGTTCAGTAACAGAAGGTCAATATTCTAGAGGAATTGCATAGGAACTGGAAAACATGAATCATGGTTCAGATGAACACGATGCTGCTTCACCATTTTCATCACTAATTGATATTAAGAAGCACAAAATCATTTTTCCATTAATATGCAGCAATTAAAATAACCTATAGCATCAATTAATGTCAAAATAGCTGCAGTTGACACTGAGCTATCCTTGCGTAAGAAAGAAACGTGTTCAGACCTAAGATTGTTCGCCTTAATTTGTCTTGGGATGTTGCTTCTCAAATTGACTCATAAATGATTAAATTATTTATTTAATATTAAATATATTTATAGAAATAGTTTAATGATAGAGTACATCATAATATAATTATATTATCTTTTTAGCAATGAATTCGCTTTTTTAAGACACTTATAAAAATTGTTTACATAGTTTGGATGCCTGGAGAAATTTTATTATTTTAAGTTAGTAAGAATTAATGCTTATTATAAAATAAATTGAAAATAACAATCTATATTATTATTTAAAACATTGCAAGTTTAATGGTAATAGCAGTTATCAAACCCGGTCCCGATATTGACCTGGCCAAGAGACCGGGTCCTGGGTTTCATGAGTCAACTCGGATCAATCCGGAAAAATTAAAAAAATATATTTAAAGTTTTAATATTTCATATAAAAAAATTAAGAAAAAATCAATGTAAATATAGGTTATACATGTTGTAAATAATGAAGTTTAAAAGAATATTTTAAAGAATTTTTTATCCCATATTGAAAAGATACTATGTTATCCTTTTAAGTTAAAGTATTTAGACTAAAATTTTTTTTATCTCACATTGAAAAAAACATAACTTTTTTTTTTGTGAATATAGAATATATATACTAAAGGGTTTTAAATCTTATATTGAAAAAAATTAATTTTTTTCTTATGAACATAAAGTGTATATATATATATATATATATTAAAATGCTTCAAATCGTATATTGAAAAAATAACTTTTTTTATTTGGAACATAGAATATATATATTAAAATGCTTCAAATCGTATATTGAAAATATATTATGTTATCATTTTAAGTTAAAGTATTTAAATAAAAAAGTTTTTTATCTCACATTGAAAAAACATAACTTTTTTCTTGTGAACATATAATATAAATACGAAAAAGCTTCAAATCCCACATTGAAAAAATAATTTTTTCTTGGAAACATAGAGTATATATACTAAAGGGTTTCAAATCCCACATTGAAAGAACATAACTTTTTTCTTGTAAATATAAAGTATATATACGAAAGAGTTTCAAATCCCACATTGAAAAAATAAAATATTTTTCTAATATTTATATAATAAACTTTAAAAAGTGTTAATAACCAACTAAAAAAAATATGAAAAAAGAGGGGTATAGGAGAAAAATCACATTTGAAAAAAAAAACAACGGGTCTCATCCGGGTTCTATTGGGTCGATCGAGTTTTGCCGAGTTGTTTTACCGGCCGGTCTTTTAACAAACTCGGGCCGATCCAGCCACCAGGTCTCAGGTCGACCTACCAGACCGGTCCAGATTTAATAACTATAGGTAATACACATCAACATCAATGGCAAAATAATTTTATTTTTCTTTTTGTATTTTATTGTGCCTTATATCCCTTATCACTATCAAACACAACTCAATTTTTATTTTTTGTTGTCTTTTTCCTAGTTTTTTTTAATGCAAAATCCAGAGTGTTTTATATATATATATATATATATATATATATAATGTACCATGAATGTTCATTAGCATAAGTTTTAAGTAAAATATAAATTAGTTCATCTAGTTTTGAAAACTAATTAATTACTTTTTGTCCATTTCATGTTATTTTTTAATTTATTTTTTTTTCTTGTTTTAAAAAGAGAAAAAAAAGTAAATAATATAAAAAGATTGAAGAGAAAAGAATAAATTTTTGAAATAAAGTAATATTGAATTAAGCATGGTTAAGAGACTAATTAATTTGTTTTATAAAATTAGTGGGACTAATTTACAATTAACTCCATCAGCTTTGGATTTTTCTTCGAGGTGGCCTGTCGTGTTTCCCATTGCTTTTCTACCAAACACACTTCGTAACAACACACCTCCCTCAAATCAATTCTAATTCCAATTCCGACGAGCCAGGCAAAGAAAAAACCATTCGGACCACACTCCCACTCTATCAGAGAAACTAGCGATGCCTTTTCTATTGTATTCCAACTCCTACTGACGCTGAACTATAATTATGACTCAAATTCTACCATCAACAGAAACAAACCAGCCATTGCTATATCCCCATAACAATTCGAACCCAACAATAACTTCAATGGATGTTCAAAACTCGCCAAGAAAGAGTTACTGGAGATGTAGCAAGCAAGATTTTTTCCCAGAACCATCCTTCAAAGATTTGTCCTCTTACAGGACAGCACTGTCTCAGATCTGCCCTCGTTTGAAAGACCGTCTTCTCTCTCGTTCTACTGAAACCCATGAGCTCGTTACTCTACGAAGAGAGAGTGAAAATTCTATGCAAAAATGTCTCACTTGGTGGGACCTCATGTGGATGAGCTTCGGCTCTGTTGTGGGCTCTGGTATCTTTGTTATTACAGGACAAGAAGCTCGTGATAATGCAGGTCCAGCTATTGTACTTTCTTATGCACTCTCAGGGTTTTCTGCTTTGCTTTCTGTTTTTTGTTACACTGAGTTTGCTGTTGAGATTCCTGTTGCTGGAGGTTCTTTCTCTTATCTTCGCGTTGAGTTAGGTGATTTTATTGCATATCTTGCTGCTGGGAATATACTTTTAGAGGCAATTATTGGTGCTGCGGGGTTAGGGAGGTCTTGGTCTTCATATTTTGCAAGCATGATTAATTCTAAAAACCCTGACTTTATGAGAATTAAAATTGACTCTTTCGCTGATGGGTTTAATCTTTTAGATCCATTAGCAGTTGTAGTCCTCTTGGTGGCTAATTCTATAGCAATGAGTGGGACAAAAAGGACTTCTTTCTTGAATTGGATTGCCTCTATTGCTACTGCTTTTATCATTGCTTTTATTATTGTTGTTGGGTTTATTCATTTCAAGAGCTCAAATTTGGTACCCTATTTTCCGAAAGGGGCAGAGGGTGTTTTTGTATCTGCAGCTGTTGTGTATTGGGCCTACACTGGGTTTGATATGGTTGCTACTATGGCTGAAGAGACCAAGAACCCGTCAAGGGATATACCAATTGGCTTGGTTGGTTCAATGTCTATAATCACCGTGATTTATTGCTTGATGGCTTTGGCATTGACAGGGATGGTCAAATATACAGAGATTGATCCAAATGCTGCGTATTCGGTTGCTTTTGCTCAAATTGGCATGAATTGGGCTACGTATTTAGTGAGTATTTGTGCACTCAAGGGAATGACTACAAGCTTAATGGTTGGATCACTTGGACAAGGAAGATACACTACTCAAATAGCGAGATCCCATATGATTCCTCCTTGGTTTGCTCGGGTTCATCCCAAAACTGGAACACCTATCAATGCTACTCTTCTAACAACTATTCTTAGTGCTATTGTAGCATTTTTCTCCAGTTTGGATGTTTTATCGAGTGTATTTTCTATTTGTACGCTACTTATTTTCATGTTATTGGCTGTTGCATTGCTTGTGAGGCGATATTATGTGAAAGATGTTACATCAAAGAATGATTCAGTTACATTTTTTGTGTCCCTGTTCACTATTGTTGGTTCTTCAATTGGAGTTACTGCACTTTGGAATTCAGGTGTGAGAGGGTGGATCGGATATGTGGTGGCTTCTGTTATTTGGTGTTCAGGTACTTTGGGGATCTCTTTGCTGCACAAGCACCGTGTTCCTAAAGTTTGGGGTGTTCCTCTTGTCCCATGGTTGCCGTCATTGTCAATTGCGATGAATGTGTTTCTACTTGGATCATTGGATTATAAAGCGTTCCTGAGGTTCATTATTTGCAGTGCGGTGATGATGTTGTACTACCTGATGGTTGGTGTCCATGCAACTTATGATGTGGCTCATCAGAACCAAAAAGAAACATTGGCTGAAGAGGGTAGATGAGGTGTATGTATTTCTACTGGATGTTTAACAAATTGATGTTGTTATCTATGATGATAATGTTCATATTATTGACTCAGATATTTAATGAATATTTAGCATCTTATAAAGTAAACAATATGGTTTAAGAGAATCAGGAACGTAGGCAAGTTTGTGTTTGGAAAGTACCATGTTCAAATAAATTGATTATTCATTGAATTTCTTCGTTGACTATTTTTCTTGCAACTTGATATTCAATAAATTATGCTATTAAACATCTCATTGAAACCAATCTATGTACAATCCAGCATAAATTCAGGGGTCCTTGAGTATTCATTAATCCATCAATACAAATCTGCTCATTCATTTATGCAAATACGGACTCAATATTAACCACGTGTGGCTTGCAGCTCAAAAAGTTCAGCAAAAGTACACCAATAGGGCATAGGCTTTAGAGGAAACTTGAGATGTGGTTCTGGTTTCTGCATAGTTATCTGTGGCCTGAAGGCAGAATCTCTCAATCTTATGATTGGAGCTTCATAAACTGCAAGTGGCTTGTTTAATGACATGACCTTGTTTCTTGAGCTTTCCTTTTTTTGAAATTTCTAAGGGGTATTTCAGAACCAAGTTATCTCTAGCTGATGGGTGTTTGCTGATTGGAAAGTTCAAGTTTCCAAAGATATAGACTGGTTTCCGGTTTGATTTCTGAAAGTTAAATTCAGAGGAATTCTTTTGGTAAGGGTCTTTTCCCAATTCACCCCATTTATCATCTGTGTTTTAATGTTTGCTACTTTTAATCTCCAAGACCATTTGAGATGAACGGTTGAAATGCTTTGCAATAATATCCGGAATGTTATAGGATCTTTAGTACATTACCACTCTTCTTCAGTCTTGACATTAATTGAAATGGTTGTATCGAGTCTTTTACTTTGTCCTTTGCATTAATAAACATTGTTCATATCAAACTGAACCTTTCTACTAGATGGTAAAACCCTGTGTAGATGACATTGGACCTTTATTCGGGGAAAATATTTCACTTTCTGTGATTTTTTGAGATTTAGTATGTCATTTAACATCTGTTTTATCACATGTACTGGGATCTATGCCTGAATTTAGCCATTGATTCTAGACTCGGTGCTGAGGTGTTCCATAGGATCTCTGCTGCCTTTTGGATGCTAGAGAGTTGGAGATGCCTACTGTATTGCAATAATACTAGTTGTGATGCATCGAGGACCTAAAATGTAGGATGCAGGTCTTAGCCTTGAGCTTCTATATCAAGTAACGTCTACTTGTAGACGGCCACCAAAAAGAATTAGCTTTTCAATGCCTTATCTGTCCTGAACATTTACAGAGTGATCTCCATTCTTTTCTGTCAGTCATCCTCTTCATGCAAGTAAAAAAATCAGAAAAAGAATGGTTGATGTGGTCCCTCATTCATTGGTATTTTTTTAAAGGATTGTTTTCGTTATAATGCTATAGCTGCATTGAAAGTCTCTAGCTCATGTTACATAAAATTTGAAGTCTACTAAAGCTTTATGCACATGTTTGATTAATTTTGTTGATAATCTCATTGAATGAATACATGCTATTACTTTTAGGCAACTGGGTTCAACATAGTTTCATCATTCTTGTCATGTTGGGCCTGGAATTTTTTTAAAGGGCTTCATTGAGTAAGGCAACTGTTTCTTCCACAAACTGTATCTGTTGTCTTTTTGGCTTCCGATAGAAAGGAGTTCAGAATGCTTGTCAGCTGAATCTCTTGAATTCTATGTAGTTTTTACTTTCCAAATGCTTGTTTCAGCTTATTCTTTGATGTTTGTAGGATTACTTGCTCTGACCAAAAGTTGATTGTGAATATTTTGACTTGTTTGCTGGGATTACCTCAGCATTTGAAAATTTTAGAATCGATATCATTTCATCTTCTTCTCATGATCATTTAGCTCTGAGCTGCTCAACTGCATGGATCATTGCGCTCTTAAATTACTAGGATTGTGAGCATAACATACCATTTATATGAAATAACTAGATTATATTGAAGTCTTCTTTTTACTGTCTTGAAAGTAGTTGAGTACATTTGATTTTTGAAGGAAAGGTATGGTATCGTGCTGAGCTGAAGTATTTTCTGTTTCTGGATCAAGTTTTGTTAAGCATGACCCAATCTTCTTCTATATGCTAGCTTCTTCTTTTTTCCCGGTCAATCAGAGGGTTTTCTTCATCATTCTAGAAACCTTGAAAATACACAGTATTGTAGATATTAAACATATTTATCATATGTTCTCTAAGAATACAAAACGGAGTAAATTACGTGTGTCTCGTTTTTTTTATAATGGAAATTGAAAAACAGTATCCTAATAAAAAACACGCCTGTGAAAATAAAACAAACATGTACTTTTTACATAGAGTTTAGGTCATAGCTTTTGAGTTCTTTCTTTGCTTCATAAACTTTTAAAAGAAATCCATCCTTTAAAAATAGTATTATTGAAATCTTGAAAAATTGATTCCATTATACTCGTTTGCAGTAAGTGATGAACAATAAAGTTTTAAGAATAAAATATTAATCATTGATAACAACAAATTTTTAACTTTATTATATTTGAATACTTTAATAAGTAAATACTTTATATTGTTTTAGTTTAAGTATGATATTCATTTATGTGCATAATATTTATTTATAAGCAATTGATACAAAACAAGGAGAATTAATTATGTAATTAGTATAATTAATTTTTCATTAATTTTGGTTTAAAAAATAGTATAAATAAAGGATGAAAAGGGGATGTTCTACACATTTTATTATAGCCATTAGCCTTATTCTCTATATTTGTTAAGATTGTTTTGCTTTTTGATTTTTTTTGCTTTGCTTTCTTTCTTTTTTACCCTTTGATATAGAGCTTAGGTTCTAGTTATTTGTAATGGGTTTTTGAATTTTCTTCTTCCTTTGATTCGTAGACTTTTAAAGAAAGTGTATCTTTAAAAGTAATGTTATTGGAATTATAAGAAATTTATTGCATTATGTTTGTTTGCATTAAGTGATGAGTGATAAAGTTTCAAGGATAAAAAATTGATTCTTGACAACAACAAATATTCAACTTTATCGAATTCTAAGTGTTACAACAAATAAATATTGTACACTATTTTAGGATATGTATAATATTCATTTATATGCTTAATATGCATGCTAGCATTTTGTTTTTATCTCTTTTTCAAGATTCAGTATATGATTAGTAAATGTTGGTTATTGGGTTAGGGCTGGTCCGTTCATGATGGATGAGCCTGGTCCAAGTTATTAGAAAAATTACTAAAGGAAGTAACCATCTTCTCTAATCATATATAAAGAGACATAACCCATATGGAATGATAACTTTTCATTATTGAAAGAACATGGTTCTCTCTTTCTCTTCTCTCTTCTTGACTCTCTGCATTAACTTGACAAGATTTACAAAGATGTTCGTACTGTGGAATATCACTTTGGTTCTAGTAATTGAAGTGGCATTGAAGTAATTGATCAAGGAATAAGAAAGCGAATTCTCACAAGTAAGTTTTCCTTTCCAGTCTACATTGGTATCAGAGCCATGATTTTTAATATTGCTTTTATGCAGTTTATCTATTATTACATGAACGATAAATGTAAATTTTATGTTAAAAAATACTTTCATTGAGAATTTTGAATTTACAAAATTTTATGAAGTAATTCAGTTATGATTTTGTCTTTTCTATGTTAATTAGATAAGATCTTCTGCAAAACATTTTGCATGGTAGTTTTAATAATTCTATTATCAATTCATGTGTAAATTGATGATGGAAATGGAGATTGGAACGTTTCCATTTCCATTTGACTACAATTACAGTAGTCTTGGAGTCATTTGGCAGTTAATTAACTGTCATTTGATGGTTTAAAAAAAAACATTGGCTACGTGAATTGATAATGTGAAAGGGAATTGGAATTTGCCCATTTCCATTTCTATTCCCAATTGACTACCTGTAGTCATTTGGAAACTGTCATTTGACAGTTAAGAAAAATAACTGCCTTTAGGCAGTTGAGAGAATAGTTATTTAAGAAAAAAAGAAAAAAAGAAAATCGAATGAACACATCTTTTGAAAGATGTGTATATATATTAATAATGTTAATATATATATACACATCTTTTAAAAGATGAGTGGCAGTTAATATATATTAATAATTATTAATATTAAGAATAATATTAAGACAATTAATTTTTTTTTGTTAATATAAATTGTCAAATTGTGGAGTAATTTATTTATTGTTAAAATAAATTGCTTAATTTCCATATTTTTTTTTAACACATATGATGATACATGCTTTAATTAAATATTAATTATAATATTTATATGCTTTTGGAATATTTTGTTGTTGTAGATAGGCAACAACAAATCGATCAACATTGGTATCATTTGTTGGGTAGACTGGCTATGAGTGGTGTTTACAAATTCTACATGGAACATCAAATGTTAATCGTTCTTAATTCTCTGCTTGGGGAATGAATGCCGGTGTGATTATCGTTGGAATATAGGTTGGAATCCTTAGATTTCAACAATCTCGCAGATGAAATGCTGCTTGAGAGGAAACGTCAGTATGTCGAAAAGGGTATACGACGCACTGGAAGAAGCGCAGGTCGTTTGGATGCTGCTACTAAATTCATTCCATGGTTTGAGCAGAATGAACTTAGAGGAGATGACTTTGATGAAATGGATGACGTAATTTGAGACCCTACTTATGTGCCTAAAATATAAAATAATTCAGAAATGTATTATTCTTAATATTGTATTCTTTTTTAAGATGAATAGTTGTTTAATTGTGAACTGAATATTTTATGTAATTTAAGTTTTAATCACATTATATGCATATATATGATAATATAAGCAACGTGATTAGTGGGAGTTGTTAGTTGAAACTAATAACTATAATTTTACACTCATTTAAATTTCCAATAATGATTAGACCATACAAATAAAAATTGATTAAGTGTTTAACATTCTTTTCATTTCTCTTGTATGTGTTCGATTATTATTTGTTTAATTTAGAATGGAGTGGCAAAATATGTCAATTAAATTGTACTAGATACTAATATTTGTAATTGCTGTCAATAGCGTTTAATATGGCTGCATCTAAGAGTATTATTGTTGATTTGAACCATGGAGACAAACTAAGTGAAAAGAATTACGATGTTTGGCATCATAAGATTGAGTATCTCCTTGAAGAGCAAGAAATGCTGTAAACAATCAGACAACCGATGGCTGAACCTGAGCAAGGAAACACTACTCAGCACAAGCTTGATAAGGAAGCATGTCAAACCTATAAGCGCAAAGATCATGTAACTTGCATTTTGATGTTGAGCAGCATGAGAAATGATATTATACTGCGTTTTGAAAGGCATCGTTCAGCTTAATCTGTTTGGGACGCAGTAAAGATTCAGTATGGAGGAACCTCCACTACTAGACTTCGCCAGCTAACCCTCAAATTTGATGGTTATAAGAAGCGCCAAAATCAGACAATGAGGCAGCATCTTACGGTCATGTCTAACATGATCAGTGAATTAAGAGGTGCTGGACATGAGATGACTGATGAACAACAAGTCCAAGCAGTTATCCGCTCTTTGCCATACCATTGGGAACCCATGCGTATTAACCTTACCCACAATGACAACATCAAGACATTTGATGATGTTGCTCGTCATGTCGAGCTTGAAGAAGATCGACTTCACGCTGAGAAGCCTATAAACGAGGCTTTTATATATGAGACTAAGATGCGTGGAGCATTTGGCTCTAAATATAAAAAAGATAAGGCTCAAGGTCCTAAATATGGCAAGAGAGGAATATAAGCAAGTAGTAGTGGACATAAGCGCAAACGTGGGAAACGCGGCGGTAAGAAAGACAAGAATATGAATTGTTTCAATTGTGGTAAACCTGGTCACTTTGCTCGTAATTGCACTAAGCCAAAGGTAATGTTTAACCACAATCATCCCTCTAACTTATACGTTAGTAGTTGTTTAATTCTTGCTGAATCTGTTCCTTTTTAGACTATAGACTCAGGAGCAACTGACCACATAGCAAGGGATCGAACAACCTTTGTGGAATTCCGTCGAATTCCAAAGGGAAGTAGATACATATACATGGGGAATAATGCTTCCATTGCTGTGCTTAGGATTGGTACCTGCAAACTGGATTTGCGGGGCGGTCACACACTTTATCTTTATGATGTACTCTACGCTCCAGAAGTTCAACGGAATCTTGTGTCTGTTCTTGCTTTACTCCAATTGGGTTTTAATATTGAGTTTGTTGGTTGTTGTGTAAAAATACATCTTGATAACATTTTTTATGGTTCTGGTTTTGTATTAAATGGTTTGATGGTGTTAGACACCGTTAATGTATCTATTAATTATGATGCTTCAATTTAAATTGTTCAAAATTCTATCACTATTAATGATAGTAATATCATAACTTGGCATGCTAGATTAGGACACATTGGGCAAGATCGATTATATAGATTAGCAAGAGTTGATCTTTTAGGATCATTTACCAAAGAGGAATTGCCCGTTTGTGAGCATTGCCTTGCTGGAAAAGCAACTAGATTACCATTTGGCAAAGCTAAAAGAGCTAGTAGTCCATTACAGCTTATTCATTCAGACATTTATGGCCCAATAAATGTGAGAGCAAGACATGGAGGAAATTATTTTATCACATTTATAGATGATTTTACATGGTTTGGTCATATTTATTTGATCTCATATAAGTCTGAAGCATTGGATTGCTTCATTCAATGTACCAATTTGGTGGAGAATAAACTATGTACCAAGATCAAAGCTTTAAGAACTGATCGAGGACGTGAATATCTGTCTAAACAATTTAAAAATTTTTGTGATGAAAAGGGTATAGCCAGACAACTAACTATTCCTTATACTCCACAACAAAATGGTGTAGCGGAAAGAAGGAATAAAACCCTATTTGACATGGTTAGGTCAATGATGGCGCAAACTAACTTACCAATTTCCTTTTAGGGAGATGCATTGTTAACTGCTGCTTACATACTTAATCGTATACCCTTTAAATCTGTCTCATCCACCCCATATGAACTATGAAATGGTGTCAAACCTAATCTAGGTTATTTCCATCCATGGGGGGTGTGCAGCTTATATTCACAATACTTCTAATGAATATGGGAAACTTGATCCTAGGGGGAAGAAGTGTATTTTTATACGATATTTTGAATATTCCAAAGGATTTGTATTTATTGGTGAAAAGGCTAATGGAAGAGTAACAGAGATTGAATCGCGTGATGTTGTATTCTTAGAAAAGGTTTTTCCAAAAACAGGTGAGGTTGAAAAAGATTTTCAATTACATGAAATGGAAAATCTAGATTATGGCGCAACAAACCATTCAGTAGAGGGCTTAGATGAAACTTTTAATCCTTCTAAAAACAGTGGAAGTGATATTTTATCTATTCCTACTCTCATGGAGCAAGATCATGAGCAATCTCAACCTCGAAGAAGCATTCGTGAACCAATTCCTCGTCGTCAATTTGACATTGAGGGGGAAGCGTTCATAATTGCTCCACAACATGATGAAGAACCTAAAACATTCAGTCATGCTTTATCTGGTTCTAAAGCAAGTGAATAGATTAAAGCTATGAAAGAAGAAATGGAGTCAATGAAAATTAATCAAGTTGGGACTTGGTTGATTTACCATCAGGATGAAGATCCATTGGAAATAAATGGGTTTTTAAAATTAAACGTAAGGCGGACGGGTTAATAGAACATTATAAGGCTCGACTAGTAGCGAAAGGCTACACTCAAAAAGAGGAAATTGATTATGAAGATACATTCTCACCAGTTGTGAGGATTACTTCAATTCGCCTCATTTTAGCTATAGTCGCACATATGGACCTAGAGTTATATCAAATGGACGTTAGAACTGTGTTTTTTAAATGGAGAACTAAATGAGGAGATTTATATGGATCAGCCTTTAGGATTCAAGACTAAAGGACAAGAGCGCAAAGTTTGCAAGCTTAAAAGATCCATATATGGTCTTAAGCAAGCCTCTAGACAATGGAACGTTAAGTTTCATTAAGCTATCCTTAATGATGGTTTTACAATGATGAAAAAAGATCATTGTGTGTATTTAAAACGTTCTAACAATAGTTTTATAATATTATCCTTATATGTTGACGATATCTTAATAGCTGGAAATAGCAAAGAGATGATTAATACTACTAAAAAGTGGTTATCATCAAACTTTGAAATGAAAGACATGGGGAGGCCAGCTATGTACTTGGTGTGAAAATCATAAGAGATCGCGCTAAAAGGCTTTTGGGTTTGACTCAAGAGACTTACATCAAAAAAATGTTAGAGCGTTATCACATGCAAGATAGCAAACCAATGGACGCCCCTGTTGATAAAAGTTTGAGCCTCAGCTGTGATATGTGCCCCAAGACTTTAGAAGAAAAGGAGAAAATGTCCAGAGTACCTTATGCTAGTGCTGTCGGTAGTTTGATGTATGCAATGATGTGCACACGTCCCGATATATGTTATGCTATTGGATTGGTTAGCCGATATCAATCAAACTCTGGTCAGAAACACTAGATGGCAGTCAAAAGGATTCTACGATATCTGAAAGGAACTTCAAATTACATGCTATGTTACCAAGGAAAGAAATATTTATGATTGATTGGTTTCTCTGATGCTGATTGGAGAGGAGATGTCGACCAATCCAAATCAACTTCAGGATGTGCTTTCTTGCTTAATGATAATGCAATACTATGGAGGAGCAAGAAACAATCCTGCATAGCCTTATCTACCATGGAGGCTGAGTATGTAGCTTGTTCCGCAATAACACAAGATGCTGTTTAGTGAAAAAATTTCCAGTATCATTTGAAAATTGTCAAATCAGCATCAGACCCAATGACAATTTACTGTGATAACACTGCTACAATAGCTGTGACCAAAGATCCAAAATACCATGGAAAGACCAAACACATCAAGATGAGATATCACTACATTAGAGAATCAATTACTGAACAAGATGTGATCCTAAAACACATTTCTACAAATTCTATAGTTGCAGATCCACTCACAAAACCAATAGCAAGGGATGTATTTGTTAGACATGTGAGATCCCTTGGCTTATGTAAAATATAATTAGTTTTAAGGATCATACGAAAGCTTACAGTGATTGAGTAATGAATAAATGTCATTAGAATATCATTTTATTTATTATTTGTTTCATGAATATATTGGGAGTATCGTATAGTATAATTTGTTATAGTATGTTGATAGACTTAGATTGGCTCACTTACATGAGCAATCACCTCTATCACTTGTAAGGTGAGTAGAGAAAAGACTATTTGAGTTTTAATGCTCAATAAGCGACTTGGGCGCAGTGGGAGCAATTTTAACTCAAAGTGATTATTAAAAAGTCACCTTGGCTGGGACCAAGATGAGGTTCTTAAATAAAAGAATCAGCATGAATGAATTCCCGTCATTCATGTGTCAATTATAATTGAAGCCGAGAATGAAATTATTCACTTGCCACTAATAAAAAATGAGCAAATGAGAATTTCTGATTTGAAGTCTATGTTTTTATTTACAAGACTAAGACTCGTATAGTGTATTTCCTCTAATAAGGAGAGCAACGACATACACTCTTTGCCTTAAAAAAAGAAACGAGTAAGCTCCACTATAGCATGTATTTCATACTATATATGCTAGCGACCATTACAGGAATAAAGAATGGATCCCTACTTCTTTATTATGTGAGTCCTGAAGATCATATCTAAGATCTCAAAATCTTACCCTTTATGACTTGACTATATCATGAGGTGATGTATTAATGATCACTACTTTAGGAGTATATCCTATAGTCATGGAATGATTCAACTTAAAGGAATACTCTTAGGAAAGCGAGTTAATTTAGATTTGATTGATATGAGAGTGAAAGAAAATGTAATTTTAGTTCTACACCTGTTACTTGTATTCACCGTCCAGGATCATATCACTTGAATATATTTGATATAATTTAGAATACTTGTAATTGTAAGGATGGATTGAATATGAAAATTGTTGAGGGATTGAATTATATTCAGTTATGTGTAACTAAAAATGCTTGGGGTATATTAGTACACTTTAAGGAATAATTAATTATGAGGTTGATGTCTCCTATATGGCCTGAATTAGTTTTATATATTGGAGCTCCTTTCACTATGTGCTTTAGGTCGCACAGTCCGTTCGTCAAGTATGAAATTCTTGTGCAAGTTTGAAGTATAATGTATTAGAGAGATTCAGTCCTTCATGGGCGAGTGGGAGATGTTGGTTATTGGGTTAGGTCTGGTCCGCCCATGATGGATGGGCCTGGTCCAAGTTATTAGAGAAGTTACTAAAGGAAGTAATCGCCTTCTCTAATCATATATAAAGGGATATAACCCATATGGAATAATAACTTTTCATTATTGAAAGAACATAGTTCTCTCTTTATCTTCTCTCTTCTTAACTCTTTGCATTAACTTGACAAGATTTACAAAGACATTCGTACTGTGGAATATCACTTTGGTTCTAGCAATTGAGTGGCACTGAAGTAATTGATCCAGAAATAAGAAAGCGAATTCTCACAAGTAAGTTTTCCTTTCCGGTCTACAGTATACATTCTAGTATTTTATTTTGATTTCAACTACAAGTTTACATTGATTGTATAAATTGCATGCATATAAAAAAAACTTAGTTTTAAAAAAAAAAGCAACAATCTTAAAGCTTTATTATACTAGTCTTTGGGTTAGTTTATATATCTAAATCTTTGCAAACTAACTTAATTTTTTAGGTTGTTAACAACTCTAATTTTAAATTAAACTTTTAATCTAGCTTATATGATCATGCAATTTATTTAAAATAATATTAATATGATGCTTGTTAAATATTTATTTTCAATAACTAAACAATTAAAAATTATTTAAATCAACTATCTTAGTTATCAAATTTTTATTTGATAATTTGATTGGTTTTGTGATTGTTATACATATTTAAATTTGTTGTTTCTTTCTTGCATTTGAGAAACTAATATTTTAGTTATAAATATTTGGTTATTTCTTATTTAGAATTATCATGACTTTAAATCAAGATTTGGTTGTCTTAAGTGATTTTGCTTTGGTAAATGCTATCTTGTTAAGAAAGATTCCACCATCTCTTATATTGAAGTACCCCATAAAAAGTTAGAAAATAAATTATATGAATTGTGAAAAGATAAAAGACTTTTCTATAATTACCTCAAATGTGAGGTTATCATACAAAAGTAGTAGTACTTGATCCCAAAAGATCAATATATAATCTAAAATCATGAATTGTGTTTTTATAGGATATACTTACAATAGTGGTGCATGTTGATTTTTTATACACAAGTTAAATATTGATGACATTCATCCTAATACTATAATGGAATCAAGAATGCTACATTTTTTAATGTTTTCCATTTAATAAAGTAAAAGAAAATTATTCACTTAAAAGAACGAATGAAACTATCCCAAATAGTTATCATCAATAGAAAAAAGATAAGTTGAGCTTAAAAGGAGTAAAATGAAAAAAATGACCAAAATATTTGGTCCTGATTTTCTAAAATACTTGTTAGAATGAACCTTAAACCTACTCTGAGACAATGTCCTATTCTAAAGCTTCATATTGAAATAAGATAGTCAATAGTGAAATTGGATCAATTATAAACAATCTTGCATGAGAGCAAGTGAATCTTCCATCTGGAAATAAACTATTAGCATATAAGTAAATCTTTAAAAGAAAGATGAAAGTTAATATAACTATTGGTAAATACAAAGAAAGGCTTGTTATTAATGGATTCAAACAACAAGAAGGTGCAAATTATTTTGACATATATTCACATATATCAAGAATAACTTGCATTCGTACATTAATAGTCATCGCAATTATTAACAAGCTTGAAATATATCAAATAAATGTAAAAAAAACTTTTTTTAATGATGACCTTGATGAAGAAGTTTACATGGAACAACTTAAGGAGTTTATTGTTAATGGACAAGAAAAAAAGTTTGTAAGCTTGTCAAATCATTATATGGTTTGAAACAAGCACCTAAATAATGGTATGAGAAAATAAAATAAGGTTATGTTGTTAAATGAGTTTATTGATAAATTTATGTGTGTGAGTGTTATGTCATTTTATGTCTCTATATGCATGATATATGTTTTTTATAACAATGATCATATGGTCAAGTCTACTAAGAAAAATATTAACTAATAAGTTTGACATGAAAGACTTAGATATTCTAGATGTTATACTATAAATAAAAATTACTAAGACATTTAATGGGTTGGTATTGTTCCAATCTATAACATCATTTATGTATGTTAAGAAAAGTTTTGACAATTTTTATAAAGACGACAATAGCACTACCAAAACACCAATTGACATCAATGTATATCTACCTAAATATAAAGGTATAGGAATAAGTCAATTGAAATATTCTTATTTGGTTTATGTTTTCAAGTTCGGTGGAGCTCTTGTATCTTGAAAACCCTCTAAGAAAATGCGTATCGCAAGATTCATAATGGAATCATAAATTTTTGCTCTTGATAAAGCTAGAGATTGAATGGCTTTCAAATTTCTTGGAAAATATTCCATGTTGACCAAAACCAATGGTAGCATTTCATGTCTACTGGGATAGTTACTTTTTAATTGGAACGGCACAAAATAATATATATAATGGTAAGTTTAGACATATAGATAGTAAACATAATATTGTTATCATAATCCTTTTTTTTACCTCCATTATTCAATGTATTTTAAATTTCAAAAATATATCTTTCTAATGTGATTTATTTAATTTATTATCATTTCATG
>Ga0325404_1002149_pt1 | contig 21101 bp, 14 predicted proteins | sample PopdelMetagenome_18_FD_205664 | JGI IMG/M metagenome (GOLD analysis project Ga0325404, IMG submission 205664) | Populus deltoides microbial communities from Bellville, Georgia, United States - Xylem-Control-R1 | ecosystem: Host-associated > Plants > Phyllosphere > Stem > Wood/Secondary xylem... | reverse complement strand
AAAAATAAACACAATAATGCATGACAGTAAAAAATTCTCAAAAGAGCACTTAGCTTAGTAAATTAGTGGAGCTGAATCATTGAACCCAATTGGTTAAGGGCCCTACCTAGAGCAAAGGATCCAACCAGAAATTGCCAGCACAACAAACGAGATACAAAAGCTGAAGAAATAAAGAAGTAAAAAAAAAGATTTGGATGCTTTGTCACGTGAACCACAAGGTCATTTCCCTTATCTACAGAAATCGAAACGACAAGTCCTGAGAGCGCAACGTAAACAAATAAAAACCAACCACGCTCAACCCTCGAACACGAGTAAAGTGTAAATTACTCCCTCTAGTTTTATAAAATGAATTAAATAGTCATTGTAGTTTTAATAATTAATTGGTCCTTCGTGTTTGCTTTAATATTATTTCAAAAATGTTTTCTTTTCTCCTCGACATCTTCACACTATTCATTTTTTATATATTTTATGTTTTCAGAATAAAAAATAAAATAAATCAAAAAAGAACATAAAATTAATAAAAGTAAAATTATTGAAAGTAGAAATGTCAACAAATCAAGTTAGGGTTAGGGACAAGTGAAGCCCATCACCTACCTTGACATTATCAAGCTCCGATCAAATCCGGTCAAATTTTGCCTGTCTCTAGTATGATTATAAGAATCCGATCGGGGTGCTTAATTTATTTGGTGAAATTTCTATCCTACACAAAAGGGACTAATTAATTTGTTTTTATGACTACAGGGATTGCTTAATCTATTGTTAAAACCTAAAGGGACTAATTTATAATTTACTAGAGCAAACACACTCCATTAAACGATATCGTTTCATGAATTGGATTATTAGAGGGAAAGGAAATCGAAAAGAGAAATGAAATGAAAACCACAAGCAGAAAGAAAGAGTGGTAATGCGAAGAAGAAAAGGTTGAGAACAAAATTGGTTGTTGAGTGATTAATGGCGGAGCAGAGAAATATGTGGAACTGGGAGGTGGCTGGCTTCGAGCCAAGGCCTGTGGAGGCGGAGCAGCCGATCGTACGGCGGTACTCGATCTCGACGACGCGAGAGAATTCGGAGTTCTCGAAGCAGGCTCTCGCCTCCAAAGTTCACCGATTGAAAGATAAAATCAAGGTTCTAATTTTTATTTTATTTTTTGAAATATAGTATAAAAGAACAAGCACTGATTGTTTTTAGTAAATTTATTATTATTATTATTTTTTAAAATGAATTAAACAGCTTGCAAAAGAGGATTACTTGGAGTTGAGACAAGAAGCAAGTGATTTACAGGAATATTCTAATGCGAAACTTGATCGAGTTACTCGTTATCTTGGAGTCCTTGCTGAAAAAACTCGTAAGCTAGGTATTACTTCTATCATGTTCCTTTAATTTTTCATGCATTTTTCACTTTATAAGGTAATTTTTATGCGTTTTTCACTCTACAAGATGCGGATGGAGAGACAATACTTGTGGTATAGTTCAAGAATTAATGTTGAATAGTTGGAAAGAGAATAAAAAATGATAATATTGAAAAAAAACTAGTAGTTCGTGGTGGAGTATTTTTCCTGGATATTGAATTAGTGATTTATTCAATTTTTATATGCTTCATACTGGCTTTGCTTCTTTTCCTCAAGGTTTTGTTGTTGGTGGGTTCTGTTGACGGATTTGAACTTTATCTAAATATAAATGCCAGATCAAGTTGCCCTTGAAACCGAGGCTAGAATATCTCCACTCATCAATGAGAAGAAAAGATTGTTCAATGACTTGTTAACAGCCAAAGGTACTTACTTATCTTCCCGAGCTTTGGTTTGCTCTCTCTCTCTCTCTCTCTCTCTCTCGCACCGTTCACATTGACATTTATTTTCATTATGGATTATTATTCTTCACTGAGCTTAAACAATTCTTGAGCACTCATTTAGTTTGGCAACTCCTTTTATTTTCAGGAAGCATAAAGGTGTTTTGTCGTGTACGACCATTATTTGAAGATGAAAGTCCTTCTGTTGTTGAATTTCCTGATGATTGCACAATCCGTGTCAATACTGGCTCTGATACCATCTCCAATCCCAAAAAAGATTTTGAATTTGACAGAGTTTATGGACCTCATGTGGGACAAGGTTTGCATTAAAAAGCGTCATTTTCATTGTTTTATTCTACCTGAAATGGTTATACATTTGTTTGTTATTATCCAAAAAGCACCATTAAAAAAAGGTGTACATCCTCTGCTAATACATTATTGTATATACTTGTGTGATGTACTTTGTTAGTTTATTGTTTAAGCAAAGCTTTAATGTTTAATCTTCTTTGTGCAGCTGAGTTGTTCACAGATGTTCAACCATTTGTGCAGTCTGCTTTGGATGGATATAATGTTTCTATGTTTGCTTATGGACAAACTCACTCTGGAAAGACACACACTATGGTCTCTCTCTCTCTCTATATATATATATATATCCCCATATTTATATGTATAATTACCTATGCATGATAAACACATGCACATATAGGTTCATACATGTGCATATGTGTGTATGTGTGCATGCATGTGTATATCTAATTACATTCGTGGATTATCTATCTTGTTGATGCTTATAAAAGCATGGAACAATGCCTGCTCTTTATAGACTAATATAGAAGTTCTACTATGAAAGGTTGAATGGTAAGATTTGGTGTGGTGTTTTCTGATGTTCTTGGGAAAACTAGCATGATTGATGATTACACTAGTTAAATTAGTGATTCTTTAACTGTGCAGTCTGATTTTTCTTTGCATGACGGAAGTTTCTCTGCTTCCTCTTTTCACTGCTCATGTTGGTCCTTACTAGTTGTGGGGCCTTATCATGGCAGTTTTATGCTTTTTTATGAATTCTTTGACATTTTGATCGTCCGCTTGCTTGTGCGTGCGTGTGTGGATAAACTAATGCAATGCCATAATCTCTGGCCTAATATGTTCTTTGTTGACATAATTTGACTTTTCAGGAAGGATCTAGCTATGATCGTGGTTTATATGCTCGTTGTTTTGAAGAGTTGTTTGATTTGGCTAACTCAGATTCAACTTCTACTTCTCAGTTCAGTTTCTCTGTTACGGTTTTTGAGCTATACAATGAACAGGTTTTGCATTGTTCATGGCATTTTCTTTTTCAATATATTCTTTGGGAGGAGGCAGGAAGAGGGTGGGGTTTTTAGGCAGTAGTGTAAATGATAATTTGGTACTTTAATCTTAACTCCTTTCTTGCTTTTGTAGATAACTGATTTGCTGTCAGAGTCCGAGAGTACTTTGCAGAAGATCTGCATGGGATCACTGGAATCTTTTATAGAGCTTCAACAAGAAAAAGTCGATAACCCATTGGACTTTTCTAGAATCTTGAAAGCTGCATTTCAGAGACGGGAAAATAACATATCAAAGTTGAATGTTTCTCACTTGTATGGCCTACATCCTTTATAGTCAAAGACTTTCTTTCTCTTACTCTCGTATGGTGTTCTGTTTAAATACTATCATGCTTTTAGAAGTATATAAAGGCCATATTTTCAATGTTGAAAGATTCCTAATAATGTTGATACTCAATCAAAGACTTTTAGAATATTTCTGAAAATTTCAATAATTATTTGCCCTTTCTGCAGGATAAGATAATTTTCTGACTTATATTTTGTGTACGGCTTTAGGGACTTCTAGAGGAGTCTCCTTAGTTGACAGACCCATGGACTAGGGCACCTACATTTTGTTTGGAGTCTCCTAACTGTTACATTTGTTCCATTCTAATGAAGCATTTTTCTAGTAGAAAAAAATAATTCAAAGGTCCTACTATCACCAAACATGTGATTATGGTAGTGATAATGATTGAAATATGTAACTTAAAATAGTATCCATATGTAAAACAAAAAGTGAACTATAGGACAAATTTATGTATGCCATAAATGTTGTGTTTCTATGTTCTGTTCTCTAATTATTTGTGATTTCTTGTTTTTGCTATTCTCAGGATTGTAACAGTGCACATATATTATAACAATGTGATCAGTGGAGAGAACTTGTATAGCAAGCTTTCTCTTGTTGACCTGGCTGGAAGTGAAGGTCTAATAGCAGAAGATGATAGCAGTGAGCGTGTGACAGACATGCTACATGTGATGAAATCACTCTCAGCGTATGTTACATTAGCACACTGTTTGCTAACTACTTTTCTCGGTGCTGCTGTGGTTAAATAACTGGGTTTTGGACTTGGTCATGAAACAGAGGTTCTGTTTTTTCTTTGCAATTAAGTGTATATATATTCTTACAAGCCCATCCCCTAAATTTGGGTTATAGATTTCCTGCATTATGTTTTATGTTGAGAAGTTGGAGACACTTGATGGACTGGGATAAGCATATTTTCTGTCTATTTAACTTATTAGGAATTATGGCTGCAATAATTTTGGCACACAGGTTCTCATGTTTTTGAAGGCCACTCTTGTCATTTTGTGTTATTATCTTACAAGCATATTTTATGTCTATTTAACTTATTAGGAATTATGGCAGCAATAATTTTGGCACACAGGTTCTCATGTTTTTGAAGGCCACTCTTGTCATTTGGTGCCATTATCTTATTGTACTTTATGCTGTATATGTAGGTTGGGGGATGTCTTGTCATCTTTAACTTCAAGGAAGGATGTTGTTCCTTATGAAAATTCAATGCTGACAAAAGTTCTTGCTGACTCCTTAGGTACTGCCATTTTACACCTTGAATGTGTGAAGATTTTTTGACATTTTGTTGTGATTAGAATCGGAGCATCTAGAAATAGTTATTCTGAAAACAGAATGAATAAATTCTTTTTTGTTTTTGAATGTGAAAATGATTTATTGAAAGGAAGAGAATTACATGGTGAAAGGAAATATATCATTTGAAGAAGAAAAAACTTACATTTAATTGCGTGCTAATGTTAATGCATTTTATTCTTGTTATTTTATTTTATTTTGCTTGTGTTATTTGCATATAGCTGCCTCTTAATTGTTCTAGGCAGAATAAAAAACGTGATGGTAAATGTGCTGAAAGCAAACTTATAGGCTTTACATGCATTTTGGATTTAAATAAATTTAAATTTGAAGCTATTCTTAGTGCAAAAATATAGATATGCTCAGTTGATAGAATTTGTCTGATCTCCAACCAAATTTGATTCTGTCACGCTAGACATTGCTATGTATCAATCTTGGATGTAGTTGTAGTTGTTCTTTCAAAAATGTAACGAGTTCACTCATTTTCTTATATTTTTTCAATTTTTCTTCCAATATCAATAGGTTGATTGTTTCTTTCCATGTTGAGATTAATTTTTGAATCATTACTTATTTTTTCTCCACAACTAATTTTCTTTCTGCAGGGAGGGATTCAAAAACTTTGATGATACTTAATGTGTGTCCAAATATTGCAAATTTGTCTGAGACATTATCATCTCTCAGCTTCTGTTCTAGGGCTAGAAATGCTACACTAAGCCTCGGAAATCGAGATACAATTAAGAAGTGGAGAGATGTTGTAAGTTCTTGTTTCTTGATGATGATTCTTTACTGTTTGGCAATCTTTCCTCTTTGAATGTGCTCTTTTTCATCAATGGGTCCCTCATATTTGCCAGGCAAGTGATGTAGGACATGTTTGAGCTTTTGTCCTGCACATATTTTATGGTGGGCTAGGATTCAAAAACTGGGAATTTCAGTTAGATTGAAGAAGAAAACAGATTCACAATCTGTAAATTGAATTGCTGGTGCATGAAAAAGACTAATGCATCACAACACCATTCGTAAAGGTTCTAGGAACTGCACCTAGAAAAAGAAAAATAAACAGCTAGCTCTTATAGTTATACCTAAGATTGATTGCATCACAAAATCTCAGGTGCGTAATTGCTGAAATCTTTATGGAGAAGAAAGGAAAATTTGTCTTGACAAAATTATGTAATATTTTGCTTAAAAAAACTAGGTTATATCTTTTTTTTTTGTTTTCAGAATAATATTTTTTCACAATTTTTGTACATAATAATTATTCATTTTTATTCATTTTTCTTTACTAGTTTGTTTATAACTAAAGTTTCAATTAAAAATAAATTCAAGCAATTTATTTTAATCTTACAATCAAAATCTTGTTTTAAAATTGTTTCCTTGATGGTAATTTAAATTCAAAATAGCACAACGATGGATTACCAATTAATCAATTGATTTTGCTCACAACACAACACAACACAACACAACAATTCATTAACAAACAGCGTATATATTCATTCATTTCATATTACAACACCGAAAAACAGTCACACCATGACACTGCACAACATGGTATAGCTGGGCCAACAGGCTGAGTTATTAGTACTTCTAATTTGTTAATGGCTCAGATCTCTAACTAAGAAAACACAAATATTTAAGGACTAATTAATTAGAAGGCTCAAAAGAGCACATACACACTTCTTTTTGTTGGCTATATTGCAAGTCTAGGCAAAGGTACCTGGGTAAGAAAGTTTGGATGGCCTCAATTTGATCACCAGGATAAAATGTCAAAATACAAAAATGCTGCAGTGGGCTTGTGACAAGTAGCAAGGGCCTTGTATTGTTGAAATTTATAGATTCAGTCTTTATGAAAAAGAATTAGACAGCGTTAACATATAGCTGGAATGGGTTTGAGGTGCCTTTTCTTCTTATGAATATTTTTAATGTTTCACTCTTCAACATAATATCATCATTCTAGCATGTTGCCAATGTTAAGGTCTGTGATGTTAATTCATTTGCTGAAACAGTCATGGAACATGCCAATCCTTTAGTTTGTAATGTTTTTGTAGGCTAATGATGCACGCAAGGAGTTAAATGAAAAGGAAAAGGAAATTCAAGATCTGAAACAAGAGGTTTTGGAATTGACGCAAGCACTCAAAGATGCAAATGACCAGTGTGTCTTGCTCTTCAATGAAGTTCAGAAGGCGTGGAAAGTTTCTTTCACCCTGCAATCAGATTTAAAGGTTTTGTAATTTTATGAGTTTGGTATTTTCCCATTCTATCACGGACTGCATGCTACCTGACTGTTTAGAATAATTTTGGTTTTTCAATTTGTTGCTTGAATCTTTTTTAGCCATTAGCCAATTCTTCCCCCCCCCCCCCTGAAAACTTGTACTTAGTATGGGAATGCAAAATTTTCAATTTTGAGAAAAAATTAAATGTATGCTTCTATACTTTGCTGAGCCATCTGATTGTATGCATAAGGGACACATGTGCTTCTGTATTTAACTTTGAATTTTGTACTTTTTAACTGTCCATATCTGGTCAAACTTTTGTTTTGTTGCCTCTAAACCTGAAATTAAGCTGTTTCATTACTCTCATTGATGCAGTCAGAGAATATTATGATTGCTGACAAGCATAAGGTGGAAAAGGAACAAAATGCTCAGCTTAGAAATCAAGTAGCTCAACTGCTACACACAGAACAGGATCAAAAAATGATAATGCAACAAAAAGATTCCACAATTCAGACACTCCAGGTTTGTTTTATATTCTGCTTCTCTTTCCTGCATCTTGGGCTTCATGCCTTGTATATATACTGGTTCTAAATGTAGTTTATGTTCCTATATGCATTGATAGCTTGTGACAATTTCTTAACTATTTCTTACCTTGCTCTGTCTAGGAGTCATTGGTAGTTTCTCATCTTTGAGTAATCTGAACATCTTTTCAGCATGCAATTATGTATTAAGTTTGTATTTGCATTGATCATAGAGCCCATGCACTTTTATTAACAAATAAATGTGATACTTTAGCTTATCACAGAAGAGAAAAGGTCACGACTAGCAATCAAAATAACATACATACTTTTTCCTTTTGTGTTCTGTTTTGGGTCTTTTTGTAGGCAAAGGAAGTGTATTTCCAAGTTTGTCTTTGGAGGGTGAAGTTGTTAATCAGATTTGTGCTTTTTATGAACCCTAATGACGGGGGAAAATAAGATTTCTTCTCTCTCAATTCTTTTAGTTTTTCTCTCAGACAAGAAAAAAGATATTGGAGTTTGGAGAGGTTTGGTACATTTGTCACTCTTTTATTTTCGCCACCTATTAGGACTCCATGTCTATCTTATTTCTCCCTGGATAATTGTAATCAGAAAGCTAAAATCTAAGTGCCTTACCTGCATAGTGGTTCTCCTTGAGATGAATACCAATAACCCATTGCAGGTTAGGGGGGTTCATGAAGCCCTTTCTCGTGTTGATTGTGTTATGTGTTTTGATAGTGGGAGTTGGACACCTTTTCTCACTTCATTATGTGTCATGGGCACTGTGGAATAGATCTATTGTTTTATGGGATTCATTGGGTGTTCTGGGATCAGTGGAGGTCCCCTTCTTAATGGTTATGGGAAGAGGAAGGATAGCAAGATCAAGCAAAATTTTGGAATCTTCAGTGACTGTCATCTCTCAAGGCAACTTTTGAGGGACAAAATAGTTTTTCTCACCTCTTTATGGTCTTTTGGGTGCCACCTACTTCCTTTCTCTGTCTCTGATTGATAGCAATTCCTCTCTCCCTCTAAGTGGGCATCCGGAATTATCTTTGCACTAGAAGCTATAGAATCATCACATTAGAAGAACAAAGAGAATATAGGAGGTGTCCAACTCCAACTACTACTGGAAAGGCCCCCCTCTCATGAATCAATTCGATGGATCTTCCTCTTTTGGAAGTTGGAAGTTCTGCCAACCAGTGGCTCTAGGCAAGTCATACTGGGAATGTTGTTCCACACATTAGCTCAATTCTACCTTACACATCCCCACTACTCTTATGTTTTGGTGTCTGGCTATGCCCCTTTTAAACAGACGAGACAGATGAAAACTATATATAGATATTCTGGAAATCCATTCAAAATCACCTGGTTTTGTTAAAAAACTTCAACTAACTTACCTGGCTAGAAAAGGCCGGGGTTTAGTTCACTCATGAAAGACCCAGTTGTTGTTGTAGCTAGGCCATTGTTCTTAAGAAAGTCTCAAGATTTCATTCTATGTTGATCATGAATCCATTAGAGTTCTAGTATGTGGTAACGTTCTGAACCCAATCTTCACTAGAAGAGGCAATGTCAATTGTATTTGTGCTCCATTTGGCATTAGCCTTCCTACCTAAATAGATAGACCATTTGTAGAACAAATCTATCCATAGCTCTTTCCCTCCCTCTTCTTCCCATTCGGGTTGGGTTTACCCAGAAGTAAAGAAAGAAGCTTCAATGATTGTCATCTCTCAAGGTAACTTTTGAGGGGCATAATAGTTTTTCTCACTTCTTTATGGACTTCAGCAAATGGGGTCATCGAAGGTGTTTCTTTAGCTGTTATTAAAATCCCTAGTATGATAGAATTCCTTTTTGTTTCATCTCATGTTCCCATTTAAAGGATGGCTCATGGCCTTTCGTTCTGTACTTGTGCTGTAGCTCTTTTTCTGATAGGATTACTTCTTTTATGAAAGAAAAAATCAATTTTTGTTGCTGTTCTCCTGTTCTGCTGCTCACATATATTTTCTGTAAATGATTGTATCATAATGAGAAAATTCACTTTTGGATTTAGGCCCAAATTAAAAGCATGGAGTCACAGCTCAATGAAGCTCTCCGTTTGAGGGAAGCTCAGTCAACATTTGGCTCAGAATCAGGGCCTGTGATTTCATCAATCTCTAAGGCAACCGGGGATGGCATGGATTCTTCAGCAGTAACCAAGAAACTTGAAGAAGAACTAAGAAAGCGTGATGCTTTGATTGAGGTCTGCAATAATTTCCATAAATGTACTTAAAATTGAGAACTATTTGAATAAGTATGGATTTCTAACTGCTCTACTTCTCCTCTAATTATAAATAACATTGAGCTGTATGGAAGAGTGAGCTCAGGTTCATGTAATTATATGTTTTCATTTGTTTAGTGAAAGGAGAGGCATAGTTTTCCTATTTCATGAATCCATTTTTCCTTGCACCAATTTTGGACTTGCTTCCTCAGGTGTAGTTTGTCTTACTGGAGTTGATTATTTGTTTGATTACGCAGAGGTTGCATGAAGAAAATGAGAAACTGTTCGATAGATTAACAGAAAAAGCCTCTTTAGCTGGATCACCCCAGGTAGTTTTTTAATTTTATCTGATGTTGATGTAATCACTTCTTTTTTATATAATTTTAAATATAGTTTATTTTCCCAAACTTTGCAATCTGCCTGATTGTTACATTCTCTTGTTATACTTTGTACTTGTTGCTTCCATTATTTTCCTTGTTGTGAATGGATACAAGTTTTAGATTTTATCAGACCATCTATTAGACCATCTACCTGCGTGATGCTGCTGATAAATTTTGGAAGGCAATTTTTTTCAATTAGAACTCTGAGAATATGTTTAAGCTTTCTAATTTAATAAATTTAAATATTATTAGTGTGATTTTAGGTTGTTAATATTTAATATTGTATGTGTACTTTTAGAAAGTTTTGGTATAATTTATGGGTGTGTTTGATTTTTTTAAAAAAAATTCTCTATGATTATGTTTTATGTGTATTTTAGAAAAGAAAAAAGAATCACATAAAAAATCAAATGAATAGAATAGAGAGAGAAGTGTGCAAGATACACACTTCACGTCATCTGCCCTTGAGACAGCCTTGTCACCCATACCCATTTTTGCAGGTCTGTGCCTTTTCTACTCAATTCTTCGCCAACCAGGCTTTCATTATCTACAACCTTCATGCTTAAAAACACCAAACACAATAAAAAAAATCCACAAGCACTATTTCAACACCCAAACATCCCCTTTTTAATGTAAGATTGAACCCATTGAACAACTCAAATATCGAGCCCAACCACAAATGACTCGTTAAAAATAAAAAGCTTATATTAATTGAGTTTAAAATAATAAATGATGAAATTGTGATATTTGATCAATAATAAGGACAACAAAGTATATTGGTTGCTAGAGTAAAACATCCTAAACCATATAGTATTATTATAATTATGGTGTTTATGTCAAAGATTTGAAGTTTCCAGGCCAGGTTCTTTCACTTCAGATACTTTAATTCATGAAAATGTCAGTTTTTGAGGTGAAGGTTCTGCAGTTTTGCTTCTTTATTTCCAAGATGGTGAAATAGGTGCTCTTCCTTTCAACCTATCAAATCCTGCATGCATATATAGAGGGCAGGTTCAAAGAACATTGTAATTGAGTTCTGGTATATGACAATGACACCAATACATCTTATTGATTCTAATTAGTTAAAAAAGAATAATATTTCTGCGTAGAATTGATGAAGATTTTTTTTTGTCATTTTTAATGTTCACATAATTGGTTTCAACAGCCTGTTTCGTTTTACAATTCTTTGTATTCAGATAGACATGTCACTCTATTAAGAATCAAGTTGTCAAAGCATCTATTCTGTTCTGGTGTTGTGGCAGTTTCTATATGCCCACTATTCTTAAAAAAAAAAAAAAAAAACAGAAAACTTGCAATCTATTTAATATTTCCTCGCATTGCCAGGCAGGCACCTTGTGTAGGGTGATAATGTATGCATGTTACTTTGGGTGACAATTCTTCTATTGCCTGTCAAGCAAATGCTTCCAGATTTCTAACTTTGGTATATTCCTTTTCAGGTGTCTAGTCCATTGTCCAAAGGAACTGTGAATGTTAAGTCTCAGGAGCTGGGAAGGTGTTTGCTCAGATTTGATTTTAGTAGTGATTGCTTTGTCTTTTTACTTTCTTCATATGTGCATAGCTCTATATTGAACTTCTTTGTAATTCTTTACACAGAAATGAGAACAATAAAGGACGTTCAATGGATGTTGCTCCATCACCATTGGGTGCAGATAAGACTGATGGAACTGTTGCTTTGGTTAAATCAGGATCTGAGAAAGTTAAATCCACCCCGGCAGGAGAATATCTTACAGCTGCACTAAATGACTTTGATCCTGAACAATATGACAGCCTTGCTGCCATTTCAGATGGTGCAAACAAGCTTTTGATGTTGGTATGCTTTGTGACTGCCTGTTCCATCTGGATTGAAAATTTACAGTCTAATTTCGATGTGTATCTTGTTCAAGTGAACATTTATATCAGCCTGATCTTCAGTTCTCCAATTTGAAATGGGGATAGATGGTCCTTCTAATGTTGACCTTAGGGAAACTAGATCTACCAAGTGGTTCCTTCATCATTTACTGCCTATATTTAAGTTTCATCTTTGAACAGTGGTTTAGTTCCAAAATATTTGTTAGAAAACTTAAGTGACAGGAAGTGTTTAACTCTAGCCATCTTTGTTATGATTTATAGGTGTGTTTATGCCTCAGAACTGAGTACTCTGGTGATCTTCATTTGCTGTGATTTGATATAGAGAATAGTTTCCTTAAAATGTCTTTTAACTTCCCCAGCATTTGTCTTAGGTTTAGACATGGTGCTCTTCGATTGTTTCACTGGATTTATTTTGGCATAGTACTTTTCACTTTTTAATTTTAGTAATGCTTGGATTACTAACCATTTTGGTAATAATCGTTTAGTGGGATTTAATTATATAGGAAAGTCTTTTAAAATCAAGGTTACATGGTTATTATTAGCACATTCACTTTATATATATTATAAGCTGATACATCATTTAGTAAAATTGAGTTATTCCCAAGATAAATAAATTATATTTTATAAATAAAAATACTTACGATTGAATACTTCTGCTGCTATAGCTGAAAAGTTTTCATTGCATAGCTTCTTATATTCCATCCACTGGGAATTTTATGCTTGTATTAATGATACCTTGCATGGTGACTTCCAATATTTTGCAGGTTCTGGCAGCAGTCATTAAAGCAGGTGCTTCTAGAGAGCATGAAATACTTGCTGAAATCAGAGATGCTGTTTTCTCTTTTATCCGCAAAATGGAACCGAAGAGGGTAATGGATACCATGCTTGTTTCCCGTGTCAGAATTTTGTACATAAGATCTTTGCTTGCCAGGTCTCCGGAGCTGCAGTCCATCAAGGTAACAGTGTAATTGATGCTCGTTTCATTCATTTCTCTTGCTGAACATGTATGCAGTCATCTGTTTCTTTATTGAATTACTGTGTCTATTCTCTTTTTTTGCTTCATTTTATAGGTTCCTCCTGTTGAGTGCTTTTTGGAGAGGGCTAATACTGGACGAAGTAGAAGCTCCAGCCGAGGCAATAGTCCTGGAAGATCCCCTGTGCAGTTTGTGGAGGAGCAGATCCAAGGCTTTAAAGTGAACATAAAGTTGGAGAAGAAGTCTAAGTTGTCATCAGTTGTTTTGAGAATGAGAGGAATTGATCAGGTTGCTGCCATTTGCTGTCCTTTTCTCTTTCTTTTGTTTTTCTTTCCCTTTTCTCCTGCCAACTTTCTAGATTAACATTCTGCCCTGTGCCATCTATTTTCTGCTATTTTCCCAGCCAAACGTGCAATAAAAGTAATTTCATGTAGTGTGCATAAGTACACCAATAATCCAAAGCTAGCCCAACAGGAAAAGGACAAGAGTTCTCTTCTTTGAATGAAAAATATTGAGAATCTTGAAATGTTGTCACTAGTCTTGTGAAATGCTGTGTTATAATCTCTTGCTGATGTGCTTATTAAGATTATTATGTACTCCCAAATCTCGTTGTATGGGTCATAGTGTTCTGCTAGATATACTTTTTTCATGTTGCTAATTGACTCCAATAATTTTGTTTGTCATACCTGTAGGATGCATGGAGGCAGCAGGTAACTGGTGGAAAACTGAGGGAAATTCAAGAGGAAGCAAAAAGTTTTGCAATAGGAAACAAAGCTCTTGCTGCTCTCTTTGTTCATACTCCAGCTGGCGAGCTGCAGAGGCAAATTAGGTCCTGGCTTGCAGAGAATTTTGAGTTTCTTTCTGTTACTGGAGATGATGCATCAGGTGGGATCACTGGTCAATTAGAACTCCTTTCGACTGCAATTATGGATGGCTGGATGGCTGGATTGGGTGCTGCATTGCCTCCCAGTACAGATGCTCTTGGCCAGCTTCTATCCGAGTATGCAAAACGGGTTTTTACTTCTCAATTGCAACACTTAAAGGTACGTCTCTTCATTAGCTGAGATTTACTCTTATTTTGCTCCTTGTTACTTTAAATGTGTACTATAGATGCCCAGGCACGGACCTGGCAGTCATCTTCTCTGCATGGTTTAGTTACTCACACTAGAGTATATACACAGTGCAGTTGCTTGTCTTTTGTGTAGAGTTGCTGTTATATTTGAGAACCTGAGTTCTTCATGGGATTCCTGTGACTGTCTGTTTTCCTAACAAACATGCTACTTTGATCTTATTGCATTATTTCTTCTAGAAAAGCTTTTCTTGGCAAGGTCACTGATGGTTTTGATCAAAACATGAGAATGTATCATTAGTTAAATTTAGCTCGGGGTTTTTTTCTTGTGAGGAATTTGTTGGTGTTGGAGAGGAGCCATGCTCCATCGTTTGAAAAGAGAGCATGATTTTGATCAGGGCATTAGTGGTGGGTGGACTGTACCATTTATGCTGTCCCCGAAGATAGAGATGCTTGGGAACTTGTCATAAAAAGATGGCTGTGGAATTTGGCAAGTAAAATATGAGATCCAGAAAACCTTGTGCAAAAAAAGAATTCAACATTTCTGATTTTATTTAAGAGAAATTGGAGATGAATATGTTGGTCCCAGAGAGAGTCATGTCTATGTAGCCAATGTGCAGTTAATGTGGTTTTAGTCTGTGCAAGATGCTCATGTTGATGGAGTTTCAGCTTGTCTGCTGTCGTGGGAAGACAGGAATGCTTTATTACTTGTAAAATTCTGGGGGTGAAGTTAATTGGCATCCATAACCTTTTTCTAACAAGATAGTTTAATATTTTGTTTATGGAGACAAAAATTTGACAATTAGGGGGCGTTTGTTTCTAGAAAATAACCCTCATAAATATATTCATATGTTTTGTGAGCTTTGGAAAAGTTGGTCAACATAAAATGAAATAATTTACAGTCAAACTTTAAACACCCTTAAAAACTTTGAAAAATGACTTAGGGTTCTCAGAAAAGGAAAACATTTTACAAGGGACCGACCCACATCAATAAACAAGTAAATAAATACAACCATCACATGCAAACACTCAATTGGAACCAACATCAATTAACAAGTTAAAACAAAAAACATTATTTGGCAAAAAGTGTTTGGCTCTTTGCATAAATGATTTTCTTTTTTTCCATGCACAACAAACAAATAATTTTCATTTAAAACACCGAAATAATGGAAAATCACTAATTTTCCAGGAAAATGTTTTCCTTGAATGCAGATTATTTTCCAGAAACAAATGCCCCCTAGGATGAGAGAGATAATTTTGGATACAAAAAACTTATGTAGCTCTTCTTTTGTTGCACATCCTTTTTTGTACTAATCTGTTCTTGAACCCAATACTCTGCCCTGTCAAGAACAGCAGTATCCAAATTCTCAGGACATAAATGCATAATCCCCTAGGACTCATGTTTCCTCTTCCTATGAATTAATTCATGCTGACCAATCCATCTAAAGAAGAGTGTTGTGCATATCTGAGTAACTGCATTCCTTGAGTACAAATTCTCCAGTAAGGATCCTTTTCTTTTTTTGACGAAATGCCTGTAGCCTATAAGTAATTTTTTGCTCCATGGTCTTCAAAGAGAGCTAATTTCACAGTGATTAGTGAAAGAACATTGGGGATTAGAATAAACCTAGCTAATTGGAAAACCAAAAATTTATATTTCCTTAGTTCATTTGAAGCAACTGTTTGGCAATGAGCAGACAGAAGGTGTATGTTTCAAGATTTTATTTACAGATGCACTTTGCTGTCATGTTCATTTTCAGGACTCTTAATGCTCACATTCATAAGCTCTTTGTCACTTCATCCTCTAGAGAATTTGAAAATCTGTCTCTTCTGCTCGAGAGAGTTTCTGTCTTTATCTGGTTCTTTCCTACTAGCACCCTCGATGAATCATCTAAATCATGAAGCCATGAGATTAATGTTTGGTTTCAGAGCAGCTGCACATCCTTCATTATGTTGGAGCTTTTTGATTTTTTACTCTTATCAGGCATCAACTCTTAAGAGTCTTTTCAAAATAATCTGGAAATTCAAATAGCAAAACTTTGAGGGAAAAAAAGTCATTTGTTTACTTTAGGCATTGAACTTAATTGAAGGTGCGAATAGTCCATATTATTCTATATACAGTGCTTTTTTACTTTATTTTCCAGCATATAGCCATAGTGTGCCGAGATATTTTCCAAGATATATTTGCTGTGGTGCATATGATCTTACTTCAGTAAACAAATTGTGTTCTCTCTCTCTCTCTCTCTCTCTCTCTATTTTGAACCTGTTCTAGTTTCTCATGAGGATGTGTTTACAACCATGAGCACCATTTGAACATTGCCTTAATCTCTCCATTTTTATTTATCAGGATATTGCTGGGACCTTAGCATCAGAAGAGGCAGAAGATGCAGCACAAGTAGCGAAACTGCGTTCGGCTCTAGAGTCTGTCGATCACAAAAGAAGAAAGGTAGTTATTTTCAGCTGACCAGCATGTTTTATCTCTATCCTCAAATATCTTACAGTTACCTTTCTTCACTGAATTATTAGAATGCATTTCAAAGTCAAAGGTTGTAAACGTGTACATCTTAAGTGGATTCTTTTCATGCTTAGTGGAGTCTTTTAAATGCTGATGAATAATATTGATGTGACTAGAAATTGTGTATGCTGTGCATAAATTTGTATTAATTGTCAAAATTAGGAGAAGTTGATTCATCAATTGGAATTTCCAACCCTCCTTTTTTTAACCATTATCACTTGAAGGGTAAAAGCGTCATGCAGGTAAAAAAAGTCAATGTCTTTTGCTAAAAAAAGTCAATGTCTTTAAGCAATCATTGATATCACGTGGAGATGGTGTTTGGATTTAAAATCATGTCCAGAAGAAGAAAAAACAAATAGTTTCAACATCGCAAAACACTTGGTATGAATGGTGGGTGTATAGCAATTTTTTTAGTCATGATAGGAACTCAAGTAGAGGAGCTAGATGCCACTTCAAATTTCTGGTTCCGAAAGTGATGGCTAGATGTTGATGTTTACTAACAAGATATGAGCACCTATGATAGTCTTAAAGCTGAGTAAACTAGAGATGGGAATTAGTACCTAAAGGTCTATTATATTCCATATATTTTTATAATTTGCAGAGTATTTTCCCAAAATTTTTATAGCATGGCTAGATAATTTTTAAGCATATGTAACGCCCTTGGTCAGTTTTGTTTTCTGGAATAGGATAATACTGTTGGTGATTTTGAATTGAACGCCCTTGGTCATCTTCATGATTGCAAGTCAATGGTGAATTGTGGATGTTCTTATTTCTTAAAAATATTCAATGGATGGTCATCTTCATCTGCAATTATTGAATTCAGAAATTTGTGCTGTTGTAAATCTTTTGTCTCCTCTTGGTATTAAAATATTAATTGAGCTGATACTATAAAGGTTACTGGGCCTTCTATGGTGTATGGTTCTTTGGACTTGGAAAGATTTTTCTTTTCTATTTTCTATTTGTTTATTTGTTTCATTTATGTTTTTAGTTGAGCGGTATTAAATTCTTTCTTTATCCATTCATTTCTTGCCCTGAGTAATAGATTGTATTTAGTGCACTTTTGCTATGACAATTGTGTTTCCTTTTCCTTTTCTTTTTTGGTAATGGCGTGACAATTATGCTACATTATCTTATCCTTCCACCCATTTTTTCTTGGGTTTAAAAAATACATTCTTTTGCATGTCTTGATGTTATTATTTGTTATCCTTAGATTTTGCAACAAATGAGAAGTGATGCAGCCTTATTAACATTGGAAGATGGTGGTTTGCCTGTTCAAAATCCTTCCACTGCTGCTGAAGATGCACGATTAGCATCTCTGATTTCTCTTGATGGCATATTGAAGCAAGTCAAGGTTTTATTCCTCTCTTATGAAATTATTGTTTATTTGCATAATGAAGCCATTCTGATTATTTACATGATCACTGAGTTAAAGCGGAATCAGTAACAACCGATTTTTAAACAGGATATATTGAGACAATCCTCAGTGAACACCTTGAGTAAATCTAAGAAGAAAACGCTGCTTGTTTCTCTGGATGAACTTGGGGAAAGGATGCCTTCCCTCCTCAATATTGATCACCCATGTGCCCAAAGGCAAATTGCAGAAGCTCGTCGCATGGTTGAGGTATGTACATGTGTGTGTGTGTGTCTGGTGGTGGTAGTAAAGAGTAGAAACAGTAAAAGCATGGCTAAAAGCTGAACAGAAATTGAAGGGAGAACAGTAAACAGAACAATGCAAATATGGCTAAAAAATTGAGAAGAAATTGAAGTTGGAGCTAGAGATTAGGATATAGAGTTTGTAGGAATCATCTAACTTAAATAAATTATTAATAAAACAAAGCTTGTGTTGTAAAATAGCTCTACTAGCCTATTTATACTAGTTCAAAGGCTTGACCCTTGTAGGAAAGAAATAAAGTAACATGCCACCTACATGATCGATAGAAAATCCAAATAACATAAAGATTCCTAATAAATTAACAAAAAGAAAAAGAAAAAGAAAAGAAAAGAAAAGAAAGAAGGAAATCATAATCAGCTAGGAAACTTAGAAGCTCCTATGTCATACTATTAGTTGTGGTGGTATAGGTAGGCACATTACACAAGTAAATGATAGAGGGTGCAAGAAAATCTAGAAATCAAGTTTGTTGTGCACAAAAATGGAGGATTGCCAACAGAAGCCTGAGAACGCCAAAGTGAATAGTTTCTCCTTTTTCCTTTCATTGAAACACTATTTCTATATTGGTATCATAAAAAATTGTTCCATCATGGTAGTTTTAATGTTTTATTGTATCTCATTATATGGAATTGAAAAACAATTAGAGGATCATTAATGTAATTAAACAATTGAAAATATTAATGTTAAATAAGAAAAAAAAGACCAATACTCTATTGCTTTCTCTTGCTTTGTTATATCCGTGCACATGCTCCTTTTTATTTAAAAGATGATCACATTAATTAGAGAAGAAAAGGAACAAAAAAAGGCAATTTACACAACAGGGAGGATAAGCTATTATATATGTATAGCCTAGCTCCAAGAATAGAACTTGATACCTTCGAGTTAGAAGTCCTGAAAAATTACTTGGTTAACCCTGGAATAATACTGGATGAAGTTCTCTGATCTGAGGGAGAGGGAAGTGACTCAAGCTCGTGACCCCTCGGAACTTTTAACATTTCCTGCTAGCTGCCGAATTGAATGACCCTTTAAGTACGAATGAGATGCCATACCTTTTAATTTAAATAACAATTGAGATGCTGGTATTTCTTGGATCTTCATGCGCATGTGGATTGTGAACGATTTTGCATTCTATTATAATTTTGTAACCTTCCCTCACCTAATTGTTTCAATCTCCTGTGAACTACTGCAGTCAATTCGTGAACAAGATGACCCCCTTCATGAGTTGGCACATGCTCGAAAATCTACTGCTGATTTGGGGTCTGGTACAGAAACTGATGTGGCACAGTGGAACGTTTTGCAATTCAATACAGGCTCCACTACCCCGTTTATCATCAAGTGTGGAGCAAACTCAAACTCAGAACTGGTGATTAAGGCTGATGCTCGTGTTCAGGAACCTAAAGGTGGTGAAATCATGAGGGTCGTTCCAAGACCATCAGTTTTGGAAAATATGAGCATGGATGAAATGAAACATGTATTCTCTCAACTACCTGAAGCTTTAAGCTTGCTTGCCCTTGCAAGGACTGCAGATGGTACCCGAGCTAGGTATTCTAGACTTTATAGAACTTTAGCTATGAAGGTTCCCTCATTGAGGGACCTTGTTGGTGAGCTTGAGAAGGGTGGAGTGCTGAAAGATGTGAAGTCTTGAATTTAAAGAATGTTGAGAACTCAGAGCATGCCGTGTATGATATGATTGGTTGTGCTTGCCGCGGTGTTCATATTATTATTAATATTATTATTATTTATTCCTGTTACGATTTTTTGCTGGGAGAGTGCATGGTTGAATTGTTTTTGGTTGAAACAAGTTGCAGCTTAATTATGATTAGTTTGCCAAAGAAAGCCATTGTGTTCAGGACTTGTATTACAGCTATAACGTATCATGTCAGATAATCCTCTGAAATTATTGCTGATATTAATGAGCAATTTAGTGTAACTAGTTATTTTTTGGAGTGTGATTAGCTTTCTCTATCTTAACATGGATAATGAAACATGTTGTAGTATGGTTTTCTCGTGTATATTGAATTTCCAAAATATTTGGCAGCAGTTTTTCCCACCAGTTTTGGCTAGTGTTTCTTCAATAATCCCAGATCTAGCATCCAAGCTAATTGATTTCATGTTTTTGTTTATATATATATATATATATATATATATATTAGACTCGTTAGTTTATTTGGCTTATCCACTCATTTTTTTAGGTTTCTTGTTGCTGTTTGTTCTATGCATAGTTATTAAGCTTACCTGAGAATTGGCTCAAATTGTCATGTCGATTTTGTTTGATTTTTTCTTTTTTTTAAAAAGTTTTGACGTCAATTTTATGATGTATTTTTTTACTCGGTTCAAGGGATGGTTCGAACAGGTCCTGGATTAGCCTGATAGGCAAGGCTGGCTTGCTCTATGCCTCTCAATCAGTGGTGGAATGCTAGAAATGAAAAGGCAACCACGTTAGTAATCCCTTTCTTTTGCATTATAGATTTGGAAAATTTGCTTCTTGAATGGTTTGGTTTTTCTTGCATGGAATTTTTTAATGCTTTGGGACGTCTTTTATTGACATGTAAACCGTTTATAACACTCTTCTATAATGGTTTCATTCAATTCATGAAGAAGCTTTTTTCGTTTATCATATCGATATAAATGATCTCTTTGGAAAAAAACTGAGAAATTTAATTTGCTCTGTGATGATTTACGGGGGCGTCTCAATTTAACTTCAGAAGTCTGGTTTGTATCAATTATTCTCCATAATTTTCATGGTAGTTTCAACTAGTTTCTCGCCAGCATTTCCTTACAGGTTGTATCTGAATATTGGAATGTAAAAAATTAATATTATCCTTCTCATTATATTTGATATAATAATTCAAATTTAAAAAATTATAATTTGATCTTTTAAATAACATGAGTTTTAAATCAACTTGTGTGAGAGTTTTCTCGAGTTTGA
>Ga0325404_1002148_pt1 | contig 21101 bp, 11 predicted proteins | sample PopdelMetagenome_18_FD_205664 | JGI IMG/M metagenome (GOLD analysis project Ga0325404, IMG submission 205664) | Populus deltoides microbial communities from Bellville, Georgia, United States - Xylem-Control-R1 | ecosystem: Host-associated > Plants > Phyllosphere > Stem > Wood/Secondary xylem... | reverse complement strand
ACAAATAGCTATTACAGTTAAGTAGAAAATCATGTCAGTACTGTGCTATCTTACATAGAAGTTGCGCAAAGCAAGTGAAAGATTACACATCCATTGTCGCGCTGCGCGCATTCAAAAAGGAGATGCATACAAGTAAAGAATTGGAGTTCAATTCTTCTGTTTGAAGGCATAATTAAACAACAGGGATGTGTACACCTTACAGTGGACGGACAAGATTTCTCATATTCCCAAACGAGAAGAAGACCTTCCCAGAGTTGACTACCTGAAACCATTCCTATCCTCTCTCTAACTTTGCTAAACACTCCCGGAGCTGAAAACAAAGCTTAGACATCTGGGAGAGCAACTTACATTGTTGGTCTCGCGATGTTAATGACTCAGGTGTGAGAGTACCTGGGTTAAGCAATTGTTGGAGCTCACGGCATAGCACAGAAGATTCTTGGTCACCGCCACAAGTTTCTGAGACAAGTTGAAGCAGTTTACAACCTTGTTTCTGAGATACTGATGGTTGAGTTGGTACTGGTGGAACAAGAAAAGGGTGTTGGAGTAATTGAGGGATTCTCCACCTCTCGTTCCGGTCCCAAGCCAAGCATTTTTTCATAAGATCAAGAAGCCATGGGTTGGAAACTGGCTCATAAGTTATCTCATGGTTTGGATCTGTTATAACTTTGAACTTGGCCCAAAAGGTCTTGAACTCAGAAAAGGGGGTTCTTCCATACACCATTTGGTAAAGGATACAGCCAAGGGACCAAATATCTGATGGTCGACCACACTTTATGGTGTTTCCATTCGCATCACTCTCATTGCACATGAATGCCTCTGGAGACATGTAGCTCAGGGTACCTACCTGCAGAAACAGAATATGAACCACTAAGCAAAATAATACTAACTAAAGAACCTCTTAAATAAGCTAAATTGACAATTAAGCAATCCTCTTCATCCAAAAATACACAGAACAAAAGAAGGGCGTGTTCTTAGGTGGCAACATATGGTCAGTCAACAGAAGGGCACATACAAGGTGGAATCTGCATTCTGATGCAATCATACTACTAAATCTAATAATAGTTTGGAAAACCAAATACAAGGAATAAGTAAAGTCTACCTGTGAATCCCTTTGAATATTAGTGGTATCACTCATTATGGCTTTGGCGATACCAAAATCAATCAACTTCAGATAACCTTTGACAAGAAGAAAATTTGCTGGCTTCAGGTCAGAGTGCACAATACGTTCCTCATGAATGGTATTGACAGCTTGAAGTATTTGCTGCAAAATATTTGAACCAAACAATGTCAATCTGCACTGCCATTCAAATAACAATGAATAAAACAAAAAATTATGCCTTAGACCAACAAATTCTGTGTGTTTTCAAGATGATGTAAATTTGCTATTTGTTAGTATCATATGAAGACAATGTTGCATTGCTCATATAAACAAGTGTGTTTCCTCATCCATGCCAAATCCCCTTCCATACAAACTATGAGAGAGATGGAAAATGGAAGATGAAAAAATGCCGATAATCAACATCATGCCAAATTAGAAACTTATCCACCCCGTGATGCAGACAAAGTCCCAATAATGAAAACAGGAGCATCATTACAGTGCTTCCTTTAAACAAAGACAAAATGCTCCCCACTGTTCAAAATGACTTCATTCTAGCATTAAAAACTGACATCTGAATTAGTAGAGCTATAGCTATCAATCTGTAATATGAGAAATAGCTATAGAGTGTTAATATAAATTAAACTGCAACTATGATGCAAGGCCAGGTGAAGCCCGAGGACCTGCCAGTAAAATCTAAGCCAATTCTCATCTATCGTCTGGTTGGAGCTATCCATCTCCTTCCATTTCTGGGCCAGCATGTGAGCCAAATCAATTTCCCCATATTCAAGGACCATGTATATACACCCATCATCCTTAACTCTTCCATCTTTATTACTTATGGAGCTACTCATGACTTCATGGAGCAAAGCTTTATCTGTCACCTAATTCCAAAAGAGAGTGTTAGAGATCTAGTAGATGAATAAATCAAGAATAGATGTCAAGCCTTTAAGATATGGATTCTGATGAGAAGAAAAAAGAACATCAATATAAAAGACCTATTCTTCTGGCACAGAAGATTTATCGTGTTCTATAATGTTATCTCGAAGCACATATGTACAATCACAAGGTATAGAGTTCGAGTAAATTGCAAACATGATTGCCCCAGTTATATCATATCATTTAGAGCATGATTCTTTTAAGGATGCAAGTGATTACCTCATAATCTATTAACTGTATAATGTTGTTCTTCCCCTTTAGTTTGTTTAGATATAGAATTTCCTGGCAAAAACCATATGCAGTTCCATAATCACGACCCTTGAGCTTGATTTTCTTGAGTGCATAGATTGTACAGTCTGAGGAAATGACTTTGTGAACCTCACTACTTCCTCCACTTCCTATCTTACCAAGCCTTTGATAGAGCTTCCCATTAACTTTAAAGAACAAATCTGGATCATAACTCCTTTTCCGAGGTACTAATGTGCCTTTACTGCTTGCAACCTTTTCTTTGTTTTCTGGTTTAGAAGGCTCCAACTTCACATTTGAAGATGGGTTTCTGGACATTGGACGCTGAGATTGGACATCAGCACCATCATCTGCGGGTCCTCTCTCCTTAGCGGGCTTATCAACAACAAGAGAAGGATTGTTTGCAATGTCATGTGCCTCAGGCATGCTTCCCTTTTGCTCCTTAGGCAGGTCAAACTCCTTAAATTGGGAGTGAATAGCAGAGGTAGAAGGCTGGGTTGCAGTGGCTCTCAGGTCTATTAGCATAGCACTTGTGTCCTTCAATAAAGGATGTGACAGCTGCTCCAAATTCCTTGGAGTTACATGCTGAGAATTTGCATTAGAATCCCTCAAAGGTTCGACAGCAGCTTGAGAACCACTCTCTGTATGTAGACGAGAGCAATAAGTCGTTGAGTTAAGCATGGGTGCCGAAGTAGAATGAACAGATGTTGTGGTAGCACAAGATGGACCAACAAAAGATGATTGAGTAGCTGGATGGTTTAAGAAGTTCCTCAATTGATGCAACTGATCCTGAACAACCATTGCTCTCTTTGCCAGTGATGTTACTGCTCCATCAGATCTCGCAGTGACATCTGATTCCATGTTCTGAAAGTTCTGCTGCTTCGTTTCATCATTAATCACATTTGACACCTCTACTTGATTGCTCACATCCCATTCCATTTCTGTCAATGCAAGTGAACCCATATGAGAAGACAAGTTCTCCAATCCAGTGGCCATTCCATCATCGGCCCCTGCAAGTTAGAATATAACAGTACATATATATATGTCCAGAGTACAAAACTTAAAAGCTTTTGCCACGGCATCTTAGATTAGATGACAAAAAACAAGTAATCCAACAAAACCAACTTTCAAATGATCACTCAAAAAAGCAAGGAGCAGTATATTACCCTGGGAAGTGGCCTTGTTCACTGTCAAAAACTGGACTTTTCTCTTACCCTCAACAAGTTGAGATTCTACACATGTCAGGGGCACCTGATTATCCTCTTTAGTAGCAATAACAGATTCTGGTTGCTCTCTCTGTCCATCAAACGGATTGAAACTCTCATCAAACGTCTTTGTAATGGTTCCTGGAAACGGAGATGCATCTTCATGAGTTTCCCTAATAACAGCAACTGGATTCTTTGTTTGCAAAATTGAATCTTTACTTAGAGGAACAACATCTTGAGACTTCTTCGTCCCTGTAGTAGGATCCACATTTGAAGCTACGGTTCTCGATGCTTCACGCTGTGGAATCAACGTACGCCTAGGCTTTATACTATTATTCGTTTGCATTATACCTAAAACGAGCATGCCAAACACTTAGAACTTCGACATATATTACAATTTAACTGTCAAGAAGTCATAATTAAAGTATTCTGGTCACAAATTAAAAAAAAATTCTTCGAACTTGACTTCAAGATGAGGAAGTTGATTCCAAATTAATTAACACAATCGTGAACATAATAATTAGCATTCCTGGATTAAGCCTTAACTTCATTTTATAGTAAATAGCAATAGATAAATAAATGAATGAATGTGCCAAATTTTAAACCCTAATTTTCAGAACTTCTTAGTAAAAGCGAGATCTAGAGAGATCGAAAGCACAAAAAGTTACAGATAGGGGTGGTGGTACCGAGGGGGCGGTGGCGCTTGAAGGCGGCTTGGACATGCTGGAGAAAGTCCGGGGGGGAGGTGGAGGAAGAGAACGAGGACGAAGATGAAGTCGTGTCGGCGGCGTTGGTGACCGGACGAACGAGATTTTTTGGCGGAGGTAGAGATGGGAGAGGAAGGTTAGCCTCCCTGTCCATGGCCGGATCTCAGCGGCATTTCCGTCAAGGAGAGGAGCAGTTTGGGGAGGAGAAGACAAAAACGAAGACACTTGTCTGGAGGAGAGATATTTTAATTAGAAGGAATTAGGTTAGGGCATGCGTGCTGTCCATGAGTATGAGGAGGAAGCATCGGAATTTTTGAGTGCCCTGTGTTTGTGTGTCACGTTGAGAAAGTGGAACAGCATTCCATCGGCTGTTCTTGCCAAAGCCAACTGAGCAAGAGAGAGAGCAGCGTTGAAGTTTTGAAATGACTTGTTGGCGCCCTTGAATCTTGGTTGTTTTTGGGCCTTTATTGGGCTTTTTCTTTTTTCAGCTCTAAACCATTTAATATTGAGTAAATTATAAATTAGTACATGTAATTTTGCAAAATGAATTAAATAGTTATTTTAATTTTAAAAAATAATTAATTGGTCTTCTATTTTAAAATATAGTTATAATTAGTTTTATCACTCACGGGTAAAATTTCAAATTAATTTTGAATGTAATGGAAAATCGTGTTAGTGATGTACATACATTTTAAAATATGATGATTTTTTTTAATTAAAAACGTAAACATTTTGTTTTTGCATATATGCTGTTTATGTTACAAGAATGAGTTAATATTATGTTAGAAGAATTAGTTTTAAAAAATAATTAATTATTCTTCTGACTCTAGCCATGCTTGTTTTTTGTTTAGGAGTGGGTCATCCACTTATTTTTTCTCTTTTTAAAAAAAAAATTAGGTGGCAAGTCATTGCCCATAAAACAAGGGGATTGGAGGGTTGGCTTGAAAAACCAATTTTTCATCTATTTTCATATGAAAACACAATTACTCATTAATCCAAAAACATTCTAAAATCAATCAAAAAAATAAATATAAACTAAATCAAAAAGATTTAAAGGAACATTAATCTACCCTTTCAACCATATTTATAGGGGGAAAAATCAACATTATTTATTTTCCTCGTCAAATTAAATCATTTGACATTAAAATCAGTTATTTTGATCATCATAATGTGGGTAACTACTAATTTTTTCTCTTTTATTGCAGTTTTCTTGTACTTTACCCCTTTTATCTTAAAATCATGAATTAAAAATTAAACAAGATGAATTTTTGAATAAAAATAAAATTTTTATAAACTTTGATATTAGTCATATATTTTTATTTATTTTACATTGTGGTCCTTTTTATTTTAATTTTATCTCTCCACTGCAATTTTAAACCTCATATCATAAAATTAGGTTACAAGATTAATCAAATAAAAAAATATTCTATGATGAAATTAAAAAAATTAAGGAAAAAAATAAAATAAAAAAGGAGAAGGTGTTTTATTATTTATACGAGTAGTGAAACACCATTAAAAACTCTAGTTTTTTTTAAGTGCTTTAGTTAATATAATAATTATTATTTTTACTCTTTTTATGATATTTCATAATTTATTTTTTGGTGTTGAGGAGTAGAAAAGAAAAGGAATAGCATAAAAAGACTGATGAGAAAATAAGATATATTTTGGATTATAGATAAATATTAAATTAAACATCATCAACACTAGTCAGTCAGTCAATCAATCAATCAATTAATTCTCAAACTAAATGGACTGTTTAATCCATTTTGCAAAACTAAAAGGATTAATTTATAATTTACTCGTTATTAAAAAAGGCTTTTAGAGAATTTAATACGTGGATTGTAGCTGGAACAAGGGAGAATCGTGCTGACAAATGTCTTGCTTTGGAGAAACAATGATTGTTACGAACAAAATAAATTATCCTTTAATTGTCAAAAATTTAAAAATGGTTTCACTCTTTATAAAGTGATTTTTGAGAAAATAAATTATTTTTTAATATCTGATTATATCATAATGATAAGGAGAGAGAAAAAACAGAGGACAACGTGATTGCTGGTGGAGAGAGACCGGAGGGAGAAAGGAGAAAAGGAGAGGAGGAATGAATTTTTTTATTTTTATAACAGGTAGCATGAATTTTCTCAAAGGTGGGGCAAACAGACAACAAAACAGGGGAATAGTGCTACCAAATACCTTGCTTTGGAGGAACACTGACTGTTAACAGTACTGTTTTCATTTTAATCCCAATGCTCAACAAAGAAACTATTCTTTAATGTCATTTAAAAAAAAAAATAGCTTAGCCGTGTAATTCAAGGCCTCATTTGTCAGAAAATAAATTCTTTTTGAAAAGTGAATTTCATGTTCATGTAATTTTCAAGAAAATAGATTATTTTTAATGTTCGATTGTATAATAAAAATTGAATTGAAACTATTTTATGGTATAAACTAAGTTGGAAAATAAGTGTTTCCGAGTCAATATTTTTTTAAATAGTAGTATTTCTAAAATAGTGCCATAACATTTTTTTCTATTTGATGATTCTTGAAAATATTTTCTTTTATATTCTATTATATATATATATATATATATGATTATTGTATAGCATAACATGTATATTTCAATGTGTTTTATAGCAATACTATATAAAGTAAAACATTATATACACTGATATATTAAATTAATATAACTTTTAATAAATATTTTATATTGATGTATCCTAATTATTTACACTATATATTATTATTTTATTATTTTCTAATAATATTATTTATTTCAAAATTATTTTATTAATAAATAATGTTGATATATACTTAAATAATAAAGTGTTGTATTTCTTCATGTAAAAGTGGTTTTTATTATCTTGAATTATAAAACATTTTTCACTCTTTAAATATAGAAAACTGGAGTCAGAAAAATGTTATATAAAAAAATATTTTTTAAGAAGCAAACCATACTTAAATTAATAATCTATACATATACACACACACACCATTATTTATTTAAGATTCTAACCTGTAATTATTTAATTATTAAAATTTTAATATTATATCAAATAATATTTTTAATTTAAAAATTTAAACTATGATTTTATATTAATTCATTCAAACAACACTGATCAAGCAGGCCATTGACTCCGTTGGTAGTACATGCACAGCATGAACAAGCAAAGCATTCGAAAGTCATAATCTGAAATTTTAATAAATGGATTGATTGTTTAGATAAAAAGTTATGATTGTTTTAAGAAATATATTAAAATGATATTTTTTATTTTAAAAAAATTATTGAGGTGGGAGCAATTTTACTGATGTCAGTTGTAACACTTAATCTTTCAGAAATCAAGAACAATATTACCTTTTCTTTTCTTTTTGAGGTGGGAGCAATTTTACTGATGTCAGTTGATTTCCTTGATAAATAACCGAGAAGTCATTTCTCGAGATTGCCGAATCCGAATTATACTTACACCGAGATAAGTGCGCAAGAAAAGAGTTACGGCAGAAGAACGTCGAGAGGGCAACAAGAGGGAGGGAGGAGAGGCTTACTGTCGTGTCGTGTACTGACTTCTGGCAAAGACACCAAAAACGACATATACAGTCAAAGCTCAAAAGTCATCCAATCACAGATCACAATTTCAGTCTTCGTAGACATGATGGCACCCTGACAACAAAATACTTTGATTTACTTCGGTATCCTATCACACTTCCTTCGTTTTTTTCTTTTTCTGCACCTGGGAACCTCTCACCTTTTTATAGACTCTGAACTCGGTAAATTTTTCTCATTCAACCTCAATTTAACAACACACAGTTGTCAATTTGCAGCTAATAAAGCAAATCATAATAGTAGTAACCAAAAGCATTCTACAGTTGATTTTTGTGCAGAAACTGGCATTTTTCTGATTGACTATTGTCCTGTTTGTTCCAGGGATACATTCTCTTTCGTTTTCATGGCCAAAGCAAAATCCAATGCATTGCAGGGCTGCTCAAAGGTAGAGGAACCAGCATCAGGCAAGTTGGATTTGTGTCATTTGGGCTAAGGGAAGTATCGTTCATTTTCCTAACAATCGGCCCTTCGAGCCCAATACCAGTTTTATTTTATTGCAGTCGTAGATTCTCCAAATTGTGATAAATTTTCTCTCCTCTGGTTACTGGGTTCATTAGAATTTTAAAGAGCATTGGCTATCGATGCATCGTGAGGTTCATAGGACAAAGCAATACTTTGGAAGGGGAAAGCATGTGAAGATTTTCCTTCGAAGCTGTAGTGGTATAGATTTTCTCGAGGATGGGGAAAGCAGTCAATTATATGAGAGTCATCATGACAAACGCCCTGGTTATTTCTGCGAAACTAATCATTCTGTTTGGCATTCGGGATCAAGTGCTCTCATATTGGGCACTAACTTTTGTGAACCGGAGCCCTCTCCTTTCCTTGGACAGGTAATTTTTAACACCTATTTTTTTTAAATGATTTTATACGATCCAATTAGTATTATAAATTCATTTGAAAGTCATTTTTTTTTTTTATTAATATAAGTGTTCGGCCAGTTTGCCAGCACCTCGACTAATCTCATGAGCCCTGAAATTAACGACCATGTAAACCTCCAGTAGTTATCATATTAGCAACCACATGCCTCGAACCTGAAACCATAGAAAAAGCAAACCCCTTAATCCCAAACTCTTACCACTTGACCACCTACTATATAATTATTTGAAAGTCTTTTTTAATTTCTCTACTGATGATTGTAGTGGTACATTAAAGACCTTAACATAATTTTCCAACCTCTTTTTTCAAATACGGAGAAAGATAAGATATGTTAATGCTAAGAAAAGAAAATAATTTTTTAATCATTTTATTTAAAAAACATGATAAAGTTAAGAAACTATAAATATTACTTGAATCAACAAAGTAAAGAATTCTTGATTTTTTTTAGTTCTTAAAATATTTATCATATAAAAAAATATTATTGTTCTTAGAATATATAGCTTATTTTTTTATTTATTATAATTTTTTATTAAAAAATCACTGATTTTATCATTTAATGTTTTTTAAACCTCACTAAAAATGATTATTTTACCGGTGTTAAGATTTATACCATCAACCATTTATTTTGTGAGCTCCAAATAAGAGAATATTGACCGAACATGTGATTATTCATTATTCAATTATTAAATAATCTAATTCTTGATATTGAATTCTAGAATATCATTATTTTTTTAAATTATATGTAAAAACTACCATAATATAATATACACACTTAATTCGATAACATTAGGGCCAAACATTTTATTTTTATTTTTCATGAATTATTAACATACCGAAATTCATTCCATTGTACATGGGTTCACATAATTTCAAGGCAAAAGGAATCCAATAATTTTTTTTATATCACTATTATAGTGTAATGAGTGAGTACCCAATCGCTAATGTGAACGTGCTTGGATCTGAAAATTTACCCTAGGAAGACAAGAAAGCAAGTTAGAGTCATGACGCCATTGATTTGCATTTATATTGGATCATTGTTTAGCTATAAATATAATAGCTTCAATAAGTTATTACATCCTCGTTCCTTCTGTTATAGATTTCCTACTCTGATATCAATTATAACAAATCTAATAATTTAGGTCAACAATAATAATAATTTTATTGAATTTGAAGAAATTGATTGCAAAGATCTCATTGACAAAAGATAAAAGATATTTTTAGAGCATATTCAAGGTTGCTCATGCCTCTCCGTACAAGATATTTGAGATGACTTAATAGAAAGTCTCCATAAGTTTTTTCATCATAGCTTAGAATTCTATTTAAATAGAAGAAAAATTCAAACAAATTCAAATTTAAAATATCATAATATGATAACTTTAAATTTAAATATGAGTAAATCAAAGTTATGACTGTTATAATTTTTAGTTTCTTGGATTTACAGGTGTCATGAATTCTTCAAATATGTAGGATGTAGGGGGAGATTTGGTTACTAATTTTTTGTTAGTCGTGGTGATTTGGTTACTCAAATTTTTTAGCCATCTTGTTAATTGTCGTGGTTTCAAAACACGATATATAAAAAAATTACAATTTTAAAATTTGACATTTACTTGATTATATGGTTCTCAATCGTAATTTTTTAATATATTATGATTCTGAAATAAAATATTTACTTGATATCATGTTTTCTAATTACAACTTATTTATATATTGTGTTTGGAATTACAACAATTCAAAACTATATTATTTCATCAAAACTTTTTGCAATGTTGTTAATTAGCCAAAAATTTTATTTTTCAATGCTAAAAGCACCAAATCTCCAAGTTTTCGCTGATGCAAGTAATAGCCTAATAGGAGTATCAGAACAATTACTATCAAAGTAACTGTTCATCAATCAATATTTGATACTGATGCAAATGGAAAGGAAGAAGTGTAGAGTATAACACCATCTGGCCTTCCCATTCTACTGATCTAACCTACTGGACAAAAAGAACAACATCCATGCAGTAAATAGTAGTTTAATAAGGGGCCCAGATTTCTTACTTCTGCTACTGATCTAAGAAACTTTCATGCAATGAACGGTCACATTCCCGTCGTGAAAAAGGGCTATTAGTTCAGTATAAAATTCAGTTCGTCACATGCATATCAAAGATCACCATTAACTCCAAAATCTAGAAATAAATCCCCTTGCTTCTCTACTAGTTTTCGCACCTTCCCAGCGGGTGAGCTCAAGCTTCAATATTCTATCACCTGGCAATGGCCAAACCAAAAAACTCCAGAACAACCAAGGAAGTCCAACAGAATCAAAACTACCATCCCCTGAAAACAGAAAAACCACCTTCATGGTTAGTTGTAAGAGGCCTTTTTAGCTGCAAGCATCTCCAAGCAAAGCAGCAGCAGCCAGAACAAAAGCAACCACAGCAAGAAAAGCAAGATCAGCTGCAGCAACCGAAGAAGGAGAAAAAACACAACCAACGTCAAGACCGGTCAGCGGAGGAAACAAGCAAGAAATGCAAGAAAATGAGGTGTTCAGGTTCAATATGCAGCAACACAAAGGTCATGCACAGGCCTGAAACAACCTCCCCTGAAGTCCGAAGGAAAGGGGCTTCAATGGGCTCAGCTGGTAAAAATGACACTTCAAGTAGATCCATGAAAGCTCCTTTACATGAACTCAATGGGGTTGTTTCCTCTACCAATTCTTCACTTTCTGCATCTTCTAATTTCAGAGGAATGCCATTCAGTAGATTCTCTGGTTGCTATGAATGTAGATTGGTAGTAGATCCTGTTCTTGGAATTGCCAGAGACCATTCCTTGTGGGGTAGCATTTGTTCTTGCCCTGAATGTGGTGAGATTTTCACGAAAGCTGAAAGTCTAGAGCTTCATCAGGCTGTTAGACATGCAGGTAGCCCACCATTCCCTACAACTTTTGATACATATTCAACCAACTACCATTTAATTATTATTTTCACATTTATTATCTATTAGTATAATTTTGACTTATGATATTGTTTCTTGAGAAGGAATTTGATTTTCATCCTTATAGTTCATTGTATTTTTTGGAGGCAAAAGAAGCCCAGAATTCCTTTTGGCCATTAAGCTTCGGTTTTTTTTTCTTATTCCAATATCTATTGGTTGCTTATGACTACATTTTTTCAATACTAGTTTTTGACTAGTTTTAACTTTTCAATGCCCATCATCACACACGTATCTTCGCATGCCCATCATTACCAAACACTAAAACAAGTCCTTAACTCCCTGATTTTTGGTTCAAATTTCACAGTATCTGAACTGAGTCCAGAGGATACAAGCAAGAACATAGTAGAAATCATATTCCAATCAAGCTGGCTAAAGAAACAGGCTCCCATTTGCAAAATAGATCGCATCCTCAAAGTCCATAATACCCAGAGAACCATCTCTAAGTTTGAAGAGTACAGAGACTCCATCAAAGCCAAGGCTGCCAAGCTCCCCAAGAAACAGCCACGTTGCATAGCAGACGGCAATGAGCTCCTCAGGTTTCACTGCACCACCTTTGCGTGCTCAATAGGCCTAAATGGCTCATCTAATTTGTGCATTTCAGTTCCAAACTGTAAGGTATGTAGCATCATCAAGAATGGCTTCAAACATCCCACCGGTGGAGATGATAATGGACATGGGATTTTGACAACAGCGACCAGTGGAAAGGCACATGACAAAGCCACAACATTAGAGGATGGTAATGGCGATGGCGAAAAGAGGGCAATGCTGGTTTGCAGGGTGATTGCTGGCAGAGTTAAGAAGAGCATGGAGGGAAATATTGAGGATTATGACTCAGTAGCAGCTGGCATGGAGGTTTACTCTAATCTGGACGAGCTGTATGTGTCTAACTCTAGGGCAATTTTGCCTTGTTTTGTTGTTATCTATAGAGGGTTTTAATATGGCCTAACTCGTAACTAGTAGCATCTTGTATTGAATTAATTAGGGTAGTGTTTTCTGTTCTGTTCAGTTGATTCTGTCCATGAAACTCGATAATAATATTTCCTTTTGATAGGATTTTGCAACGCACAGTTTGGGGTCCTGGTCAACTATAAACAAAAAATTTGTTGGGCACAGCTTGGCCAGTCTCCAAACAGGGCATTAAATGTACATTGTTCTTGTGCACTGTCTCCTACTCACCAGACGAGAAGTTATGTAATAATATAAGCGAGAAGTAACCTTTGTTTTCTGTTTAATCATGCCAATTTTGAAGGTGAAGGTGATCAAATTCTTGGAAAGAATGCACCCATATTTTGAGATGTAACGACCGATTACTATGAAACTTCACCACCAACCCGAGCCTAATTGTTCACAGAGGCTTAACTATTCAAGATGCATTATCATCGAATGCATGGACTCAGAACACAACGGCGTTGCACTTTGTGCAGACGATATTACATCAGTCTTCAAGCTGCAAGACATGCCTTCATGTCCAACACTGGGCGTGAAAATGAACTTCATCTACTGTAACTCTGAAGCCTTCGATTTTCTCGGAATCATTTTCTGAAAATGCTTTAAGTAAAATATAAATGAGGCAAAACCAGAGAGAGAATTTCTAACAGGAATGGCCAGAGAGAGCGGAGAAGGTATTTCTAATCCCGTGGGTTTGGCCATGGTCAATCCTTAATCTGACATGTACATTTGTACATTTTAGCCTGGCAAATCCTCCCAGGGCCACAAAGGAAAAGATAGCCTCTCATGCCTGCACTTATCCATTAAACGGCCAAAAAAGGGTAAACGATGGAGAGATCTGTGCTGCCCAGTGACCACCAGATGTCATCTCAAATTTTCAATCCTTCGGCTTATTTGTAGCTATGAGTTCTTCTGGCGTGCTGACGTGGCAGGACCAGTCATAGACTTTCACTAACTATTTGACACCCGAGTTAAGTATTTTTTTTCCAAAAAAAAACTGACCACTAAAGTTTTTTTACCTAAAAAATATTAAGTGTAAATAAAAAAAATTATGCATATTTTTAGTTAAATAAATAAAAAGGTTATATAAATCAATAAATAAATAAAATTCATTAATATAACTAAATACATATCTGAAAATATCAAGAGAAGGATGTATATCAAAATATTAGATCTCGCAGCATAAATTATTTACTAGGTTTTGTTCAATGTCTGGTTATTAAAATCAATTTTATATTTAATCAAATTATAATAGAAATAGATACATATAAAATTAATTGAATAAAATTAAAGAAAAAAATCCCACAAGGTTGCAATTATTAGAAATGTTATCTGAAAATAAATATTTTTTTAATTAATAAATTTCAATTATATAAAACATAAAAAATTTATATTCAAAAACTAAATACATATAAAATAATTTTAAAAAAATTACTATTTAAAAAAGATTAAATACAAAAAACATTGAGAACTAGGATAAAAAATTATAAATTATAAATAATTAATCCGAGTTAGTAAACAATACAAATACAATTAAATGGCCAAATCTTTTACTGTTATCTATAATATAATAATGTCACCAAACATCACTAATCACTAGAGTTACCTTGAAAAAGAAGTGCATGTTTGATATACAGTTAGAAGTTATTTTTTAAAATATTTATTGTTTGGAAAAATATTTAAATATTTTTTTTTAATTTTTTAAAATTTATTTTTGATATCATCATATTAAAATGATGCAAAAAAATATAAAAAATTAATTTAAAATATAAAAAATTTAAATTTTTTAAAAAGTACCTAATGACAGACCTTATTATCTTTGAACGGCAAAGGTTAGGGTTGCTAGTATCATACCCCAGGATGCTTGGGCATTTGATCTCCGGCCTAATAATGTAGACTGTATTGACAGTCGCGCATAAAATCTTGGTTTGTCACATTTTAATTGCTAGTTATTTAATTCGTGTTTCATCATAAATCAAAAATATATTTTTTTTAAAAAAAAATATATATATATTTTTATAATGTATTTTTATAAATAACAAAATTTCAAGAATAATTTAAAAAGTTCATAAATATATCTAATTAAATAAATTAAGAACTGCTTATGTAACAAAAAAAATTATCAAGCTTGATTCCTAACCAATAACTTTAATCAGTCAAACTTATTATATGAGTTATGAATTTAATTAAGTCAAAAAAATTTTATTTATAATTATTTTTTAATCTAAAATAGACACTTATAAAATTAAAAATTAACAAGATATGAAAGTGGTTAAAAACAAAAATCAAACCGAAATAAATTGCATTGTCCAATTAATAATAATAATAATAATAATAATAATAAATATTAAGTGATGAAATTGAAAAAAAAAATGCAATTGTAAAGTTTCATTCTTCAATATTGTATCGGTTAATAATTAATGTTTTTTTTGGTTCCATCATTCAAAGTTGAAGTTTTTTTTTATATTTGGCTTCGTGATTTTCATTGATTTTCTTTCTATTCATCTATCACAATCCCGTTGCTTAGACCACGAGTTGGCCAAGGTTGGGTCAATTGTTTTCAGGGTCACTCTTTTTTAATTTAATAATTTTTGTGATTTGTCCTTCAATATTAAATTATTTTATAATTAAGCTGTGTAATGCTTTCAAGTTTGTCTTATATTCGATGATCTTATTGATATGATTCAGATCACGAAATTTGGTTTGGTTTGCTTACTTGGTTTTTTTTAATTAATTATATTTTTAATTTTATTTTTCAACGCTGGATTTGTTTGAAATTTGAAATCAAATATTTTTTATTTAATTTTTATTTTTTTATTATCTCGGTCTCATATCTTGGTTTTACATATTTAGATGTCCAATAAGGTTGATCTAGGTTTTTTTTTCTTTTGTTTTTCATACTTGATTTACTGTAATCTTAACTTCGTCATTTTTTAACTGTTTTTTTTTAGTTGGTTCATATATCAATTTTTTTTTATCGAAATTATGCCCTAAATTGCATTTAAAAAAATACCTTTTTAAGACACTTACGTTGCCCAAACTTTTTATTTTTACTGATAAAAAAAATATTTTGCCCGTGGCGTATCACGAAGCGCACAAGTGTAGTTCATTCTTCCACTACCAAGAGATTTTGAAGATGGAAATGAACGGTATTTATCATGGCAGCAAGCCATGAAATGTATCATGGATGGATGCCATGTAATGGTGGTCTATGTTAGACCAACTACTCGAATTTAAGGGCTCGTATATTGGATGTCACTTGTTAGAGCAACTCCTACCTAGCTAAATAAAAAGCCAAAAAACAAAAAACTTTCTTTACTTGTTTTTCATGCTCTAAAAAAAAACTAAACAAAATAATATTTTTCTTATAAAAATATTATTCCTACACATTGTAAAAATATCAAAACATATTCATTGCAATATATTTTTTTTTAATAATTTTTTTTCACTTTTGATTTTTTTTAAATCTATTTTTTTTAATTTATTTTTAATGAAATTATCCTGATTCATCATCCATATCAAAAATTTAACAAATTCATTCAAGTTAACTTGAGTTGTTTTTTTTTTAATTGCATTGTTTTTAATTTCATTCTTTGGGTTGATTGAGAATCATTTATATTGTTTTTATACCCTCCAAATTAACTAAATCATATTGATTTGTTAAAATAATTATGTATCAAATATATTAAAATATAATTGGCTTTTTTTTTTACCATAGGAGTGTATGTAAGCAAAATATATATATATATATATATATATATATATATATATTATTTAAAAAGTTATATTGCCCATTTGACTCTTTTAAATAGTATTTTTATTGGAGATGCTCTTAGTTGATGTTATGGCGCCCATTGATGATGGATGGGCTCAGAGGAGTATTTAATGTGTGTTCACTGTACTTTTACAGTGCTTTCAGGTTTTACAGTCATTGAAAATAGTAAAAAGAGAAGGCGACAAGCTTTGAAGAAGAAACACGGGCACAATCCATAATGTTGAATCTGTGGGAGGACAGATAATTGCGAGGGGGGTGAAATGATTGAAGAAAGCAACATGGCATGAGAAAGAATGTTCAAAACAACCAAATGCCACAAGCATGGAATAATGCCTTGCAAAGCAACGGATTGCCCTTTGCATCAACGATGACAATTGGGTGGCGTGGCTCCCTAATCTTTGCCCAGGTAGACCCCACGCCAGTTGCTTACTCAAGTCTGCCGGGTCAAGGTCAAATGGTTGGACCAGCGTTCACTTCTAGGTAGGACCATTGTATCCTTTCTCTTGCAGTGCCTTTCCAAGTCCACGACACAAGCAATGATTGTTTTTACATTGGACCATGGAAGGAATAGAGGCCTACTGATGCTTGCCATACTAAGAACCTCTTCGAAATGAGACTAGAGGGCCTTGTTTCGATTGGCATATAGCTGAAAGTGCAACTCAAGACTTTTAACGTTGGATTCTCAAGTGTAAACACACACACCTATAGCTGTTTGTCCTATAATTCTTCTAAATGATATTAAACAAGTAGATACTGGGGGAGGGGGGGAGCAAGAAAAGCTTGCCAAGTTTTAGTTATAGAGAGGGAACATTTATAACTCTATATTACGCTAGTTAAGATCGTCATCATTTCACTCGTTATTGCTATTTATCGCAGTTTTAACTTTCCAGTACTACAAAAACAAAGAAATTTCTCACCTGTACCAGGAGAGAAGGAAAGGACATAAATAGAAGTGATATGAGCGAGATGAGAGTGTACAAATTAGCAAATTCAAAGGCTTGCGCTTAATATGGAGACGGACTTTAACATGCCGTTGCTCAATTGCAGCTACTTTTTCATGTATGCTATATGCAATAAATTAGGCTTGGACCTACCAGTTTGTTTGACTGACCTCTATAGTTCAACAGTGTTCCAAATAGTTGAGCAAATTGAGAGAGGCCAAACCTGTAAAAAATTCTATTCCGTTTCTTCCTTTCTTGGGCCCTTCTATTGCAATTTCCTTCCTCTCTTTCCTACTCTGTAAAACACAAGATGAAGAATAACATAGTTCTTTCCGCTGTTGTTAAAAAGAAAACGATAAGAAAAGCTGACTGGTTAATATCATGTATTATTGCATCTGGTTAATAACACACTTACATTAGTTGTAATTTGTCTCGTAAATTGAATTCAGGGAAATGATTTGTATTGGCATCCTGGAACAGTCAATCTGATGTGCTCCTGATTATCATAACATGTTAAAAATTATGAAAGGATGGAAAACTTATCAAAGATGAAAGCACACAGAACTTGTAATTTTCCTAGATGTTCATGCATGAAAGTAAGCTAGTGACCATACGGTCCATACCAATAAACTGAAATGTAGCATGGTAACTGCAGGTGGATTGGGAGTTACCTTCATATCGAGATCCTTCTGACTGCAATATACATGCTGTATGTTTCTGCATCTCCAGGTTTTCTTCAACCCAGCCCACCTATTTAGCACGGGTAAATGCTCTTACACTGACATCCCAGACACATAATGACTAATAGATAAGTAGCAGTGAATGTTTTACCACTTAATCTTGAACTTCACGCAAGATTAACTAATGCCATGCCATGACCAACGCATCTTAACTTGAAATCTCAATCCAGCTCGTTCCAGCTGCTTTGACACCCAACTTTTTAGCAGCTTCCCTCACTTGGCTTAGACTATCCCACATTCCCAAAGTTCCATAAGCATTTGAAAGCATAACATAAATCGAAGGGTCATTTGGACAATTAGCAAGAAGGTTCTCAGCAATGGTACTGACCAATCCAGTATTCCTGTGAGTCCCACAGGCCCCAAGCATCGAGCTCCATATGGTTTTGTCAGGTTTAAATGGCATCTCAGCAATTACCTTCTCTACCTCTTTGAAACATCCAGCTTGACATAGAAGATCAACCATGCAATAATAATGTTCTAGTTGAGGTTCAAGTCTGTGATCACATTTCATGGTCCCAAATATGGTCTGTGCCTCTACAACCAAACCAGCATGCCTACATGCAGTAAGGACACCTAGATAAGTGACTTCATTTGGCTTTAACCCTGATTGTACCATCTGTCGGAAAATTTCAAGAGCTTCATTTGCCCTTCCATTCTGCGCACACCCCACAATGATCCCTGTCCAGCATACAACATCCCTATCTGCAACACAGCCAAACAAAACCAAACCATCTTCTACCTCACCACATTTTGAATACATGTCAATGAGGGCTGTGATGGTGACCTGTTCGGTTTCATATCCTCTCTTGATACAAAAAGCATGTACCTGTTTACCGGTTCCAATAGATGCCAAACTAGAACAGACTTTCAGAACATTAGAAACAATATACTGATCTACTTCAACACCAAATGTAACCATATCTCTAAACAGTGACAAAGCTAAGGAGTTCAATTCCATCTTAGCGCACCCCATGAGTAAACCAGACCAAGCTACAATATCTTTCTTGGGAAGCCTATGAAACAGTTTAAAAGCATCTTTCATATTCCCCAGTTTTGCATAGAGGTCTACAAGGATGCTTCCAACAACATAATCTAACTCGTGCCCACTGATAACAATCAAAGCATGAACTTGAATCCCAAGTCTCACATTGAGCAAGTTGATGCAGACCTTCAAAGCACTACTCAAGGTGTAAGAGTCAACCGAAGCACCAGAATGATGGATTTGTGCAATCATATTAACAGCAGCTCTATTTTTCTCATGAACAACATACCCTGAAAGCATAGAATTCCAGAGTACTAAGCTATCACAGATTGAACCAGTACCACTTGAGTATTGATCAAACAGCCTTATAGCATCATCTAACCCGTTGCAATTTGAATACATATCAACCAGCGCTGACACAGCGAAGCAACTAGACTCCAAACCAGACTTTAAAACATAACAGTGAATCTGTTTACCTGCAACTAAGAAACCAGCATAACTACATGTCTTAAGAGCACATGGAAAAGTAAATTTATCAAGCTTAATCCCTTCCCGGTGCATCTTACAAACAAACTGTAATGCACGTGAACTCCCATTTTCTGCAAGACCAGCAATAATAGTATTCCAAGAAACAACATTTCTGCCCGGCATTTGATTGAACAAATTAACAGCCTCCTCCACCAAACCTTCCTTAAAATACCCTGAAATCATTGTATTCCAGGAAGTGGAATTCGCCCTCAAAAAGATCCCATCGAAAACTTTTCTTGCATCACTCAAGCATCCGCATTTAACATACATATCCAAAAGAGCATTCAGCAAAACAATATCGTAATCCAAATTCTCTCTAGAAAATCTCTTATGAATCAGTCTACCCAGCTCAATCTCACCCACAAGACCACACGCTTTCAAAACCACAGAGTACATAAACCCATTAGGGACTTCTGATTTAGAATCTAACATCCGGGTATATAGCTTTATTGCTTCACGAGGCTTTCCATTGCTGGTATACGCAGAAACCATAGTGGTCCAGGTGACGATGTTTTTTACAGGCATTTCATCAAACAGTTTATATGCGTCGATTAAAAAAGTGAAGTCAGCATACATAGATACCAAATTGCAGGCTATGTAGACGTTATGAGAATACCCAGTTTTGACCAAATGAGAATGAAATGATTTGCCTTGCTTGAGAGCTTTGACTCGCCCACAATGGCGTATAGCTGCAACTATATGCTTCAAGTCCATTTTCATTATCCACAAAGGTCAGAGCTCGTGAGTTGTTGGAGGAAGCTACATAGCTAGAAGTTCACTACACGTGTCATAGTTAGCCATGGAATGATAAAAACCTTCATAAGTAGAATTTATAAAAATACATAGAGAATAAAAAAGTGTATGAGTAAAATTTGCCAGTAAGGCATTAACCCATGATTTTATGCTTCCTATAACCAAACAAGGTACTATTGTATAATATTTTTATATGAATTCTACAGCTATGATTTTCATCATTTTATCCAATTCTGTTATTTTGGATGTCACGTATCAAAGATCTACACATTATATAGAAAATCATAGGTGAAAGTTTTAAAGATATCAAAAAATCAAAAGAGAAAATCCAAATGTGAATATTATTAGATAAATAAATCAAGATCGTAGGAAAAAGATCTTGGAAAGTAAAAACATTAATCAAATGGACACATTGGATATTCTTTGAAGTTATCAGGCTGACCTTAGGGAAAAAAGCATATCCTATTTAGGATAGCGTCCGAGTAAAATTTTGCAGAATCTACAAGAAATAGATTTTTCTACGCTGCAAAGAGGGAAAAAAAAACACGAAAGCAATCAAAGGCTTTTTTGCACTGTTCTACAAGCAAATAAACTTGAATCTCGACAACTTTTTTTTTCCAGAACTTCCGTATCAGAGATGTTAACAGAAGAATGTTTTCAATAGCCAAGAACGTATATACAATTTATGCTAGTTGAGGGCTGATTTTCAATAAAATATTTTTTTAAGATATCTTATTAGTTAGTTAATCACAGAGTTATTTGAAATAAAAAGAAGACACGAGCAAAAATAAAAAATAAAA
>Ga0325404_1002145_pt1 | contig 21114 bp, 16 predicted proteins | sample PopdelMetagenome_18_FD_205664 | JGI IMG/M metagenome (GOLD analysis project Ga0325404, IMG submission 205664) | Populus deltoides microbial communities from Bellville, Georgia, United States - Xylem-Control-R1 | ecosystem: Host-associated > Plants > Phyllosphere > Stem > Wood/Secondary xylem... | reverse complement strand
GCTCGTGTTGAGAATAGTGGAGAGTTTGGGATGGGTGTTTGGCTGCAGTTTGGGAGGGGAGAGGTGGGATGAGAAAGAAGAAGAAGGAGAAACAGAGGAAGAGAGTGTCGGCGGATGGGGGTATATATATAATGGTTTTTTCCGACGGAATCACCGACGGACGTCTTTCGTCGGTGATGCCGTCAGTGAAAGAGCCACGTCATCTCAGTTTGAATCCCTCGGTAATTCCCGTCGGTAAAATCACCTGACGTCACCATGCCGTTGCGTATTTCCAGACGAACTGCATACTCCGTCGGTAACACCGTCGGTATATACCGACGGACATATTCCATCGGTATATACCGACGGTGTTACCAACGGAGTATGGCCGTCGGTATATACCGACGGTTTTTGAGACGGAATTATTTCCGTCGGTATAAATTACCGACGGAAATATTCCGTCGGTAATTCCGTTGCTTTTCTCCGGTTTTCTGGTAGTGATAATCCATTGACATTGTTAGATACCCAATCATTAACCTCCCTTCAGGAGTAGCTAATTAATTATTTCTTTCATGTACTCATTTTCTTCTTTTCTTTTATATATCATTCTTTTATTCACTTATTTATATAATAATATTATAATAAATAAATAAATTTTCCAATAACAACATTAATATAATGTAACAAAGCTATAGGTATTAGGCACCAACCTGCTATGTTAGAAGCTCCTCCTCCAGCTCAAGTGAGTGACACAATTGCCAAGATATTCCTTGCGAATCAATTTTCTTATAAATTGATCAACACAACCCTTAACAAACTCAATAATATAAAACAAAAATTACTATTATGTTTAACTTTCTATTCTCAATGTTCCATTTTGATTTCCAATGATTAGCCGTATTTTTCATATAACTTTATCATTTAAATTTTTTACTAAAAATCTAAATGATTAGTCACACATAACCATTTTATTATACTTTCATTTCTATCTTTCCTTGTTCATTTATATTCTTATTATACAATATATTATATCTTGAAGGAAATCCCCATGCTAACTTAAAACATGATTAATTCGACTCTTCTTTAATTTTATCAATGTCAATAGGCTGTAAGGGAGAAAATATGAACTTATTGGTTTCTATAATTTTCTTATATAGGAACCATTTTCCTCATTCTATTATTTAACAATTTCTTTAATTACACTAAACTCTTAATTTATTGAACTCTCATCATCATTAAGTGAAGTAACATCAAATACTCAAAAATCATCATTCATAACATAATTACAACATAATTTATAAAAAAACCTATCAAGAAAAATTACTATTCATTACCCTACACATTGCCAGCCACTTAGGGTCTCAATATTCCATAAATTTCTTCATCAATTTATCATCAATTCATTCATTCCTCATCCTATAATGATCCTAGAAACCCACACTCAAGATAATTTACTTTTTCCCTAAATTTTCATATGGAACCCTAATACAATTTTGCAAGAATTATAATAAAAATCAAGAAATGTTTTATTCAAATTGACATAAACATACTCTAAACATCCTATCGATTCATAATTTTAGTTTTGAAAACTAACTAGTTTAGTTTTTCTCGAAGTCTTATTCTTTCTCTTCTCCTTTCTTCACTTTCTCCTCTAAACAACTCCTCTTTCTCTACAAATCCTCTCTAATCTTAGTGTTTTCTTGTGTTTAATCCTTCTTTAAACCCTCCTTAATGCTCAATCTCTCTTTTCCTAAGCATTTGCACAAGAATTATTTTGAAAATTTTCATGCTCTCCTCTCTTTCTTTTCTTTGTACTACGTACTGTCAGCCTTAAGAAGAAATAGAAAGAGATAGAAGTTTATAAAATTTAAAATTTTGCCCCATAACTCCTTTAATTCATTATTTTGTTTTTTTCTTGAATTTCTTCTAAGATTTAATACTCTTCTTTATACTAACTTGGTCCAATTTCCTTTTTTTTTTTTTAAAGAATCCCTCTAATAACAATTTATTTTTATTTGAATAAAATCCCTATGATGTCTTATTTATCCAAATTTTTTTTTAAATAATTCTTGGGGCTTACATTGTTTTAGTATTTTCTAAATTTGCTTATAAGATTGCTGTTATCTATTTTTGGGTTCCCACACAAAAATAAAAAAATAAAAAAGAATATATATATATATATTCAGAAGAAATCTAAAAAATAATAGGAGCGAGAAAATGATGTTGGAATGCCAAAAAAGATCAAAATTGGTTGAGGGGGTTCAAAAATACATTTTATAGTATATTTTTAATTGATGAGAGCCTGTTGACAAGGAAAATTCAAATTTTGAGAAAGAAAAATCCAAAATCAGATGTTTATAGATCAATCTAAGGTTTAATTGAATTTATGGAGGGTTTGATTGCAGGAAAAATTGATTTTTAAGTCAATTTAAGATTTTATTAGAGGAAATTAAAGTTCGGGGGTCCAATTATAATTTTGAAGAGTTGATTTGGTCAAATCAGGAGCTTAACTGCATAATTATTAAAGTTTGATGGCCAATTAAGGACTTAATTGAAACAATCCGAAACCAAGGACCAAACTGGAAAAGGCGCTAAAATCAAGGGATCCAATTGCAACTTTTCCGAGGGGCTTGATTACAAAATTATAAAAACAAAAGGGGAAGAGAGGAGAGCAGAACAAGGGGGAAACACAAGGAGAAAGACGAGACAGAGAGGGAGAAAAAAAGAACAGGGAGAATAAAAAGAAACTGAGGTAGACATGAAGGAGAACTGGACAGCATAGAGAAACGGTAACAGAGGAACAGACAAACAGAAGCAAGAAAAACCCAACAGCAACTAGCCTCCATCGTTGCTGTCCCTTGACCTTCGGAACCAGAGGCAAAGGAATAAAACCAAAGAAACAAAAGAAAGGAAGAAACCCAGAGAGAAAGTCCAGAATAATAAAAAGAACGCAAGTCTCTCAGCCAGCCAAGTCACTGGCTTGGGCCAGTGACCGGGTTTGAGTTGTTAGGTTCAGCCCGGCCACATGGGCCAGGCTGGGCCCAGTCCGGAAAAAAAAATTATTCAAAAAATCTGTCATTTTCCGTAAATTTTTTACTGTATTTTGATCAATATTGGTTTGTATTTTTATACTTTAAAGATACAAATCCGGTATTAAAATACCTGGTTTTCGTCAAAACATAAAAAAATATTTTGTTTTCATGCATATGGCCAAGTCTCTCAAAAATAAAATAAAAATCATATTGTATTTTCATACAACAAAGAAAATTTTAAAAATATGTATTAGCATGCATTTTAGCTTTAATAACCAGTTTATTAAAGTCGCGAGAACTAGGCCAATATTTCAAAAATTCCAAAAAAAAATATTTTGTTTTCTTTTAATATCTAGGGTTACAACCTTATATGTAAGACGTATTCTAGATATTAAATTCTTTTGTTGACGTTAGAACGGTTAGGTTTTACCCGATAAGATAAGGATCTCCTTACCGAGGAGAACTTTTCTTAAACTATAGACGGACCAACAACTAGAAAACACGACAAGATCTTAGATTTTATTAGACAATAAAACAATGTAGCCTACCTTAGGTAGGGTGTATTTGGGGTGCTAATACCTTTCATTTTACGCAACCAGTCCCCGTACCTGATCTCTAAGACTAGTTAGGCTTCCTAGTGACCAAAATACTAGGTGGCGACTCCCATTCTATTTTTTCCACAGATAAAAGACAAGAATTCCTTGTCTACCCATTTTTCCTAATTTTTCTCATGATGCCAACACGATCGCCGCGACGCCACACACGTGCCACAAAGATCATGATAGGTTTTTATTTAAAAAACAATACTTACAAATAAAAAAAACATGTTTTCATGCAAACAATCAAGAAATTTTGACGCAAATGGAAATTAAAAATAAAAGGTTTGTTACAAGTCAAAACCCTTAAAAACTTAGAACATCATAATTATAAAGGGACTCTTAAAAGAATTAATTTTTTATTCATTAAAGTTAGCACTTGCCAAAAGAGTATGATAACCCTTTATATATAAAAAAAATCCTGGAAACTCATAATAATATTGAATGGGAAAAATAAACTAGAAAAATTATTCATTTCAAATAGAAAAAAAACCTAAAAAACTATTATAATATAGAGCAAGAAAATAAAAATAGAAAAACATAACATTAACAAAAAAAATAATATTTTCCTATGAAAGCTCCTACATCTAAGTTCCAAACATAACATATTTATATGAGTCACCCCATCATGAATCCTACCATCAAGATTTCCAATAACAACAACTAATGCAGATGGAATCAACACATTAGTTTTGCTATGTCTTTTTCCTGAGGGGGAACCTCCTAATCCCCTCCAACATGAGCTTGTCTAGTTCCACAACCTCTTCCAATCATGGTTATTCAATAGAACACAATAACTATCCACCAAGAATAGTTGAGCTTTGATACTTATGCTCTACGACTTTCAACTAAAACCACTAAGAATCATTGGGCTCTGATACTAATTAATTTAGATGGAAGAGAAGGATATGTGATTTGTTACAACTCAAAACCCTCAAAGAACGAGAACACCATATTTACCAGAGACTCTCAAAATACTTAATTTTTATTCATCACAATCTTCATTTGCCAAAAGACTTCTACAACTTTTTATATAGTAAAAAACTAGAAACCCCTAATAATTCTATTGAATAGGAAAAATAAACTAGGAAAAATAATTCCTTCAAATATGAATTTCTTTTATGAAAAACATCATAATACAAAATAGGAAAATCAAAAATAGAAAAACATGGACTTAACTAAGAAAAATATTTATGTTTCTAGAAAAAGCTCCATCATTAGATGCATTAGTAAGGAAATGAAGTTTAGGCTGAATAAATACATTTCTTCTCAATAGTTTTATTTGTTGTCTTTCTTGTAGATGTTTACTTTTATACTTGTTTATTTAAATAAAAAATCATTTCAAAAAGCTAGGGTATGAAATATTATCGTGGATTGGGCAGGTTAACCTGATTTGTTCTAAATCAATCCAAAACATCATTGTTCTAATTTTCTTATAAGAAAATTAAATTAACATCATTTTATTTTATTTTTATTTTGCAAAAAAAGTCAAACTAGGTTTTGGCTTGATCACAGGTGCATCCACCAAGTCAACTGGGCCACTCTAGGTGAAACCTCAACCCGGTCTAAAGCCCAGGACACTAGGTCACCATGTTGACGCGATAAGCCTAGCTATATTTAATAACATTGGTAAAAAGTCCTTGTGACGTCATGCGAGCCATTGACTAGTTACATCTATTTGATTTTAGCAACTTACTAGATTAATTCCTCATGCTACGTTGCGAGAGGACCAAAATCTTTTTACATGTAAAAAAATAATCTCCAAACCAAGGGAAATAAGCCTAATTCAATAATTCAAATTTGAAACCTCCCAACCATACTTCTTGCCTAGCTTGAGCTTCAAATTAAACTGTACAAGAGTTGTCTCGACATGACTAGGTTGATTTGATGGTTTAAATGAAACTCAAGAAACTAGTAAAAACATGGTTTGACTTTAAATGTTTTTCGAGATGATATATTTTCTTAAAAAAATTGAGACGACGACACATTGAAACAACCCGAGTCTATCTAGGTTATTCTGCCAAACTTGCAACCTGGCTCATGAACTTCATTTATATAATTTTTATTTAAATAAAAAATAAACGCTTATAAAACCGAGTACCAACTCAATATCATGATGTTTTTATGACACCACATAACCTCATAAAACATAAATCATGAAGCCTAATTCTTAATAATTATGTTTTTTTGGAATTATTTTTTATTTAATATATGATAAAAAAAATAGATGCCCAAAAAAAGAAGCACAAACTCAATGCTAGTATGTTTTTCTAAGATTACGATAATCCTATAAAAAGTAAATTGAAATAAATCATAAAGCCCAATTCATAATAATCATGTTTTATTTTTGAAACCGAATTTTATATATTTAACAATATGATACACCATTTTGTTTTTAACAGTATGATAGAAAAAAGCGGACAATCATAAAAATGAGTACAAACCCAATGCTAGGATGTTTTCCAAGACCTTGATAACTCCATATAAAGGAAACCAAAATAAATAAAAATGTCCAATTTATAATAAACCCAATGTTGAAATATAAAAATTAAAAAAGCCAAAAAAAAAGAAGAAAAAAATGTTACTGTTCTAATAAAAATTAACATGTGAAGAGAGGAACAATGATTTCCTTCCTCAATTAGTTCTTGTTAATAATTTGAGATTGTGACAAGATGATATAAAAGCAAATGAGAGAGTTAATGCCAATTGCAGTTCCAATTTAACTGTGTGGGTGTGCATGAGTGAGAGAGTAATGCCTTCTTCAGATAACTTTAAACGCCAATCACAGATGAACTGTGTGGGTGTGCATGAATAATATGATTTTATAGTTGTTTTTATCACAGATGAACTTGTTGCTAGAATAAGAAGAAATAGGAAATGCATAACATCTAATTTTACTGGTTGATAATAGTTGGAAAAGAATTCATGCAAGAAAATTTGGTTCAAAATTGAGATTAGATAAACGTGCTTGACTAAAAATTAGTGACTTTAATACACTTGTTCAAAGAATTAAACCATGATCTTTGTTTTTTTTACATAATCTCAATAATAATAAAGATTACTTCTTAAAAGATTCTAAATGATAATAACAATATAACTAAAATTATATACCCCGTAACCCAATCATGTGATATTATAGTTGATGATGTTTAAATTGATCAAATGATGTAAATAACTCTCTTCTCCGTAGTAAAGGATACTGTCTCTTAATGAATGCCTCTGAATACCTAAAAAAAATTTATTTTAGGGGATTTGTTGATGGTAAAGTCAATGATCTTATAGAGAAAAAAAAGTAATAAATATGTTAGAGAGCCTTAAATTCAAAGAATAAGATGGTTCTTGTGTTGAATATATATGTCTTTTGAATGTAAAATCTTGAATAATTATGTCTTTTGTATGAAAAATCTTGAACCTTTTACCTGGGTGATTCAAGGGCTATTTATAACCATTGAACCTTGTTTTTTTCTTGATTAGAGAGGTTAAAAAATAATTTTACCATGATAACATTGGATCCCTTCCACATGCATGAATAAGGTTAGATATCCCTTCCACATGCATGAATGAGGGAAAAGGTAAAATGGGCTTAAGAAACTAATTAGATCCAAGAATATTAGGCCATGTCATTGGATTAAAAAAAGACAGGGGCCTAAAAAGACTAGGCACGCCCTTTGGGACTAGGCTCGAGAGCACCACTCGAGCCCAAAGAGTGTTGGGCGTGCACTTAGCATTAGGCTCAAGCTAGGCGCCTAAGCCCAATACATGGTGTTAGGCGCTTGCCCAACACTTAGGCATGAGCGTCAGCCCAAGCCCAAAAGGTGTTGAGTGTGGGCCCACTAATTGTTCCTATGACTATTATGGGCTTATGTTAAAAGTGAATATTTTTTTTATTAAATATTAAAAAATATTGATAAATCTCAATTCATTAGTATCCCTCTAAGTATATGTGGTATTTTTACCCAATAGACTTGATAAATATATTTGTTTTGTTTTTAATATTTCTCTATGTAAGAAAAGAAGAGGTATCTTCAGATTCTTCACCGTAGCATGTGCATGTGAAATGACATTTATAGCTAAAACATGTGGAATGGTTGAACTCTTATCTGCCTTGCTCAATGCAGGTATCCCTCTTCATAAATTGTTGAATATAGCCCTTGGCTATCAAATGATTGATCTTCTTCTTCAAGGTATATCATTGTTCGATATCATGCTCTTTGTCCCGGTAAAACATGCCATACTTATAGGTGTTTAAAGGAGTGGAAAACCTCTCAAGATGTGGATATCAATCACGTACGGGATGACCCCTTCCTGTTATTTCTAGAGCTCGAATTCCAAATCAAGGGATGATTCCTCCTGGAAGGTCCTTTAGGTTAGTTATTCTTATAAAAACGAGGAGGTCTGTGTTGTAACACATTGGCCTCTTCCACCTGTATATTATTCTTTATGACTTGCTTAACCTTAAGCAAGCTTTTGTTAGATAGGACATATAATTCTCTTCATAGAGCATGTTTCTTTACCCCACTCCTCAGGTCTTTGGTACCCTCCGTCGTATCTTAATATAGATACTCTAGTGTGAGGTCCAATGTGAAATTTGTTATGGATTAAATTATAAGAATTTTTTTAAAAAATAAAAAATGAATAGTTATGAACAATATGGAATTTAGTGAGCGACGCCAAATCTTTCTATGGATTGCTTCTTTCACCTCTTTCGCCATCAAAATGCCTATGGTACCGGTTCATATTTGGTTACCTACAGTAGGATCTGTCATCTTGGCAGGAATTCCCTTAAAATTGGGAACCTTAAACTTTATATGCTTTTTTATATCTCCATGAATCTAGAAATTTTTTCTTGCATTGTAATTTTTGGTCTACACACCGAAACTAATAACATTCGAGATTATACAAGATTATACACAAAAAATCCTTTTTTAGCTTTCTCTTTAAACCTATGTCTCTTATCCCTGAAAAGTCTTCCTTCGTTAGTAGGTTTTTTTCATACATGACCTACCTATGATCACAGTCAGTTTGGCTATGACTAAGTCGTCTCTTCAACTTTTTTAGATTACTAGCTGACTTAGAACCAACTTTTGATCTTTCTAGTTCCTGCCTAACACTAACAGGGGAAGGGACTTCCTCTCTTCACCCATATCTTAAAGCTTCACCAATGATTTCTAGATTTGACGATTGGAGTATGCATATGTGTCTAGGCCTCAAACGCCACTAGCGCAAGCAACTCATCTATCTTGAGCATCTCTTCCCTAAACCTTTTCAAGTATGCCCTTGTGGAATATTCATCATCTGACTGGGTAAACCCAAAGAGCTCCATGGAACTCTACTTTGCAGGTAGATCTCTGAATCATTAAATAGAACTTGGTTCTAAGTTGTTATACCAAGCATGCTAGACCCTATAAAGGTTGTAAACAGTATCTTTCACATCACACCACTCTCATGAATTACCAACTCCAAGTTACTATGCATATTTAGCACATGTTTTTTTGGATTGGTAAAACCATCATATTTATCCAAGCTCATTTTTATAGAGATATAGTATTAAAGAATTCGGGTATTCAAAACTTGTATAGACGGGGAGAGCCCCGTACTTAATCAGGGTTGTAGGCATATCTTCTTAGATCTTCTCAAAGGTTGGCCTCCATTTATCCTTTTGTCTACTTGGTTCCGGGGAGCTTAAGTATTCTGGTGCGGAATGATGAGATTAGTGGTATTACACATCCTATGGTAATGAGAAGTAACATGCCTTGAATATCCATTTTATGTAGGGATATCCTGATGATGAGAGCGATCTTTGGTGAATTAATGTTCTTTTGCCTAGACTTTTCAAAGTAACGTAACTGCTTGCACATACTACAAGCAGCCTTTTATGGTGGTATCAGGGCCTCTAATGTTACTAAGGGTGTCGAGACTTGATGGGTTGGCACAACTCAATTTTTTCCCTAAGTAGCTAAAACCGCTTGAATCAGGAGTTGTACTTGATTAATAAGTTGTTGGAATTCTGGTTGGGTAAAAGTACTTGCATTAACAGGTAGATTTGTTACGCGTCCAAGTCCGGGTGTGTCTTTGCTATCCGTCATGAAATGATCTTGAAATGTCAAACACAAGTTGTAAAAAGAAAATTGATGGTTTTTTTTAATCTTTTTCTCACAAATGATGCCAATTTATGATGTTTAAGAATCTGATGTGTTTTGGAATAAGGTTTTTTGGTGAATTAAATGTTTGTCATAACCTAATTTTTTACCCTTTTATTTCCTTAAAAATGATAATGAAAAATGAAAAAAAAATGAAAAAATGATGACGAAAAAAACAAATAAAAAATAAAATAAATGAAGAATGAATTAAAATTTGGGTTAAGGGCAACATGATTGAAAGTTTTGGGATTTAATTAAATTTTAGATTAGTTTTATTAACCAAATCAAGAGTTTAATTGAAGAATTGATAAGTTTAGGACTTAACTGAACTTGTAATTAATTTAATTAATGAAATTAGAGGTTTAATTAAAAAAATACCAAATTTTAAGGCTGATTTAGGTCAAAATTGCAAGAAATTAAAATTCAATCACCCAATTGAAAAGGCGGTGGTACTGTAGGAGTCTAATTGATCTTTCCAAGACAGAGAGAGATCACAGAAAGTAAAAAAGAAAGAAGACACGGGAGAGCTGGAAGAGGGAGAAGAAGGAACCGAAAGAAAGAAAAAAAAAACAAAGAAAAAACCAGGGAAAGACTAGAGAAACAAACGTAGCAGAAACAGAGAGAAGCATTGGCCAGCTAACGCACGAACACCAGCCTCGTCTCTGGTTGCACCACTACCCTGAGCAGACGGACGCGAAGGAGGACAGGGGAGTAAACGCAGAGAGTCCAGAAAGCAAAGGAAAACTAAAACAGAGGAGAGGAAGCAGCGTTGGTGGAACAGCCCTTCCACACTGTCATCTTCGTCTGCAACTGCAAGCAGCAGGTTCCAGGAACCAGGGTGATTTATTTTTCTTTAAGAACAGAGGCAAAGAGAAGACGAGGGGGAGAGAACCAGAGGAAACAGTGGGCACATAAGGAGAAAAGAGACAAGCAGAAGAGAAGAACAGGTTACATCGGGAGAAAGCAAAAGAAAAGAAAAAAACCAGAGGAAAAGTAAACGAAGGGAGGAACAGCACGCCATCGCCTTCATCCTGCTCCCAGGTAAGTGTCTCCAGTTTTGCGAAATAATTCCCCAACACTGTGCATTAGAAATTTAATTACCGGTAAAAAGCCGGTGACCAGGTTGGGCCGATTGGGTTCAGCTCAGCCCAGTCCAGCCCATACGAGCTAAGCTCAACCCAAAAAAATACAAGTAAAAATCTATATGCATGCATAAAAAAATAAAAAGAATACTTATTTAAATTTATTTTATTATATTTTGTTATTATTGTTTTTTTTGTTACGTAATATTTACCAACATTAAAGTTGGAAGTATCCGTAGTTGAATATTCACCGACGCTAGAGTTATGAATGTTACAAGTAAACCATCATAGCATAAACCAACAAACTTTTAGCAATTTAAAACAAAACCAGCAATGCAGCTTACCTCTGGTAGGGTGCGGTAGGGGTGCTAATACCTTCTCTAGCTACAACTAGTCCCAAACCATAGAATCTTTGTTGACCAGTTAGGTTTTCTAGTGACCATAATACTAGGTGACGACTCCTTAAACATACATTTTCCTATCAAAGAACAAGATGTCAAAAATAAGTTTTATACCATAGAATTTTTAAGGCCGCTGTGATGTCGGGTGCAACAATGTTAATCAAATATCCATTAAAATGACTCCTTTTCTCCAAAGTAAAGGAAATTGTCTCTTGATAAATGCCTCTGGATACCTACAAAAAGTTCTCTCTTGGGGGTTTTGAGGACCCTTCGATTCTCAAATAGGTAATCTTATAGATAAGAAGAGTAATAAATATGCCTTAAATTCTAAGAACAAAGTGATTCTTCTATTGGATATATATGTCTTTTAAATGTAAAGTCTTGATCCTTTGACCTAGATAGTTCAAGGGGAATTTAAAACCCTTAAACCTTGGTTTCTTCTTGAGTGGAGGAGCTGCAGAATAATTTTATAATGATAACATTTATGAGAGATAAATATCTCTTATACATGCATTAATAAAAAAAGAGGATTGGGCTCGGGAGCACCACAAGAGCCCAAAAGATGTTGCGCTTGCGCTCAACATTGGGCTTGCGTTGTGCGCTTGAGACCACAACAAGGTGTTGGGCTCGGGTATGCAGCTCGAGCCCACAAGGTGTTAGATATGGGCTTATTAATTGGGTTCATGATTATTATATGCCGGCTTATAGTAAGTATCTTTCTATTAAATATTAAAATTTTTAGATTAATCTTGGTCCATAGACAGTGATTAATGGTTTGATGACAACTGCTAGGTTTTAGCATAAAGGATTGCTAGTAAAATACTCAATCACGACAAGCGCACCAACAATACTTTTTGGGATTAAGCTTGTTTCTGTCCCAGGTCGTCATTGCCCATACAAGATAAAAGAAAAGGCAGGCAGCTTTCAGGTCATTTTCATTCCAGCAATGTTCAGTTAATTTTGCTATAACATAACTCATTGAATACAATAGGAAGTAACCCATGTCGACGTACAGAACAAAGATTAGAAATTGCCATCTCAGCTGTTCCTGGCTTCCTACCAAAAGTTGAAGTTAGAAAAAAATAATAATGTTATAAGGGTCTCAGTCTGTCTTTTTCACTTGGTAGGATATGATTAAAAATAAAACAAAGAAAAAGAAAAAGAAATTTAACTCTTCTTAATAGAATCTTCCATTAGAGATAAGATCATTAGCCGTACAAACAAATTTTATCGAGTAGAAGAAGCTAAAATATCACTACGTACCTTGAAACAGTCTAGATTGGTTAAACTTGCAAAACTAAAGAATATTCACAAGTGTGGTTTTTGGCTATGGCTATAACAAAATCTCACTAAATTTGTTTTGCTTCAACTTTCCCTAACATGACTAAGTACTGTTCATCCGCTAAAACTTTGTGAGGATGTTTGGAAATGTAGTAACCATTGTTTTACGAAATATTTTTAAATTTAGAAATGTATTAAAATAATATATTTTTTAAAAAATTATTTTTAATATCATCACATTAAAATAATATAAAAACATAAAAAAATATTAATTTAAAATAAAAAAATAAAATAAATTTAAGTTTTTTTTTAAATAAAAAAACAAACAAGCTGTTATTATCTCATGTGTCTATGTCCCACCCTTACACGCAAGAAACCATACCTTTATACTAACATTGATGTCTTTTTCTTGATTGATTTCCTCCTACTAGTAGAATTGGTGGAACCAAATTGAGACAAGTAAATGAGTTCAGATATCCACAATTGATCCCTTTCTTCAAAATAAAAAACAAGAAGCGATACAAACAAAGACATTGAACTTATCCCCAGTTTGTCTTTCTTCCTGTTATCATCTCCCTAGTTACGACTATATATATGTGTAGCGTCTTCTCTTTATGAAGCAAGAGTTGGATTTAGGTTTGCTTTCACTAAGAAAAGCTAGCTATAGCTCACCACTGGCACAAAGAACCCAACCTTAATAAATCAGACACAGCATGGCTTGGATATTAACCACTCTAGCCTTGATTCCGCTCGCTTTCTTCGTCCTAGCTTGGCTGTCGAAAAGAAAGATCAAGGATAGCAAGTTACCCCCTGGTCCAATAGGGTTTCCCATATTTGGTAGCTTACATTTGCTAGGGAAGTTCCCTCACCATGACTTGCATCAACTAGCAAACAAGTATGGCCCTATCATGTATATGCGGTTAGGCTTGGTGCCTACTGTAGTTGTCTCATCGCCTCGGGCTGCCGAATTGATTCTTAAGACCAATGACCTCGTGTTTGCTAGTAGGCCACGAAATGAGGCTGCGAAGCATATCTCTTACGAGCAGAAGAACTTATCATTTGCTCCATATGGCTCTTATTGGCGCAACGTGCGCAAGATGTGTACCCTTGAGTTGCTTAGCAACCATAAAATAAATTCTTTCATGTCCACGAGGAAAGAAGAGCTTGACCTCTTGATTGACTACATTAAAGATGCTTCTCGTGAGCGTGTTGCTGTTGATCTTGGTGCCAAGGTCTCGTCTCTAAGCGCTGACATCAGTTGTAGGATGGTTTTTGGAAAGAAATACTTGGAAAAGGAATTTGATGAGAAGGGGTTCAAACCAGTCACTCATGAGCTCATGCGTTTAGCAGCAAGTTTTAACTTGGGAGATTACATCCCTCCAATTGCACCACTTGACCTTCAGGGTCTTACAAAGCGCATGAAGGCCATAGGCAAGGTTTTTAATGACTTCTTTGAGAAGATTATCGATGAGCACATTCAGTTCAAGGACGAAAACAGAACCAAAGATTTTGTTGATGTCATGTTGGACTTCTTGGGATCTGAAGAAACTGAGTATCGTATTGGTCGAGACAACATCAAAGCCATAATCTTGGTAAATAGAATTAAAATAACTGTTAGTAAGCAGCACATAAATCACATGATTATCCTTAAATCTGTACCTTTCTCTTTCAGGACATGCTTGTAGGCTCAATGGACACCTCAGCCGCAGCAATCGAGTGGACTCTCTCCGAGCTCATCAAGCATCCAAGAGTAATGAAGAAAGTCCAGAAAGAGCTGGAAGAGAAAATAGGCATGGATAGAATGGTGGAAGAATCAGACTTGGAGGGCTTGGAGTACTTGCACATGGTTATAAAGGAAGCTTTCAGGCTCCATCCAGTGGCACCTCTACTTGGCCCTCACGAGTCGATGGAAGATTGCACCATAGATGGCTTCCTCATCCCGCAAAAAACACGTGTTATTGTAAACGTTTGGGCTATTGGACGCGACCAAAGTGCTTGGACTGATGCAAATAAGTTTATTCCAGAGAGGTTTGCTGGGAGTAACATAGATGTTCGTGGACGCGATTTCCAGCTTCTCCCCTTCGGGGCTGGGCGCAGGGGCTGCCCTGGAATGCATTTGGGACTAACCATGGCTCGGCAAATTGTGGCACAGCTGGTGCATTGCTTTGACTGGGAGCTTCCTAACAATATGTTGCCGGAGGAATTGGACATGACTGAGGCGTTTGGTCTTGTAACCCCGAGAGCAAACCATCTGTGCGCCACTCCTACTTATCGCCTTCACCTCTGATTATGACTTAAGCAATGTTTCGATTTCTAGTTAATATTCTCTGTTGGAAGTGGGATCATGTAAGGATTGTCTTTGCTGCTTCTCTACTCTGAGAATGGAATTTCTATAGCTCTTTTGATAAACCACCAAGAAGGTCACTACGTGTTCCTATCAAGAATCTATGGTTTATGACATGAATCATGCAAGAGACGTGCCTCATGCAGGGGGAGAAGCGTGCCACATGCAGGGGATGTGGAGAAAACACCAGTTGCATGAGGATTGCTGGCATCATTCCATTGGAAGGCTTGTTCCATAGCTGTTAGCTATTATTTTGTTAACTATAGCTATTTGAATTCCTTGTTTTAAGTATTTAAACCCTTTCATTATGCAGTAATGAGTATGATTATTCAGAGTAAATTATTGTGGTTCATCCTCACCCTAAGAGGAATTTTATCTAATTAGCAATTGTAATAGCTTTGACTGGGATCTATTATTGGTATGACAAGTATATCTTACAATGGCAACCAACAAAGAAAGAATTGAAAATTTAGAAGCTGAGCTTGAGGACTTCAAGATAGTGTGAGTCGGATGGAACTCGGTCTTAATGACAAGTTACATCACATGGAGAAAGTCATCAATAAGCTATCTGTGGCCTTGCTCTCAACTAAAGACCCATCCAGCAGTAGCACCAATGACCGTAGTGGTCATTCTCACCACAATAAGGAAGAGTTTAAGGAATCTGCAGAAGGAGGAAGACAGATGTTCTCATCCAAGTTGACAAAGCTTGAATTTCCAAGATACTTTAGTGATGATCCAACTGAATAGTTCAATAGAGTGGAACAATTTTTTGAATACCAAGGCACCATGGCAGCATAAAAAGTGTCATTGACGTCATTCCACCTCGCAGGTGAAGCTAATCAATGGTGGCAATAGCTACGCCATGCCTACATAGAGAAATGGAGAGAATTGACATGGGAGGTTTTTGAGGAAGAACATTGGGCTCGTTTCGGACCAGTTAATTGTGAAGATTTTGATGAAGCTTTATCAATGTAAGGCCCGACCCACTCCCCCTTACAGAATATTGTCCGCTATGGCTCAGCCCAACCCGGTTTCCACGCCTCACGGTTTTGTTCATGGCAGTCCACAAGCCCCAAAACGCGTCTTGCAAGGTTAGGTACCAACTGCCTTAATATGCCCTAACTGCGGACACTCTTCTTTCAATGTGGGATGTTACAATCCCCTCACCTTAAGTGTCATAACCCAATTGTGGGTTATTCCTCAAAATTCACTTTTTTTCAAAAAAAATAAAAATAAATAAAATAAAGGCTAGCAATGTGGAGAAAGCAGATCAAGGAGGACTATAAAAATAGGAAAATATCAAGCTGCAATTTTGAAGGAAATTAAAGATCTAATTGTACCCCATTATGCCAAAAAATGGAGAAACAAATGCAAATTCAATGTCAAATTAAATGTTTATTGGATGAATTTGCATGGGCCAAGGACATAATTACATTTTTAATAGGCCAATTTGATTTAATCATGGGCCAAATTGAATTTTAATTATGTTTAAGAATTAATTTGAGTCTAATTGAAGGATTTAATTAATTGCAAGGACTTAATTATACTTTAAATGGGTGAAATTAATTTTATTTGGGGCTTAATTGGTGAAAAATTAAGTTTGGGAGCCTAATTTAGGCTTAATTGAGGAGATTAGAATTTTAAGAGACCAAATTTAATTTTTACCAAGTTAATTGATTGAAATTAGAGGCCAAATTGCAAGAAAATTGAAGTTTTGGGGTCAATTAGGGGTTAAATTGAAGCAATTGACAGCGAAGGACCAATCTGCAAAAGGCACTAGACTTTAGGGGCTTAATTGACAGAAAACCGGGGGTGAAATTTAAAGTTTAATGGTCAATTAGGGGTTAAATTGCATAAATCCAAGATCAAAGACCATATTGCAAAAGGCACGTAAATACGAGGCTGAAGTTGAAGGTCTGCAGGGGTCTAATTGCATTAAATCAAAAGTTTAGGGTCAATTAGGGGTTTAATTGGAAGAAATTGAAAGCTAGAGAACTAAATTAAAAATCAGTTTAAATTCCTAATTCAATCCAAAATGACGCCATTTTACATTAAAAAAAAAAGAGGACTAGACGACGCGTCGTCTGGTCACTGTTCATTGTCTTCTTCTTTTACCTGAAAGAAACTGCCTGGGTGCCTACTTTGCAGGTGCATTTAATGCTTGATTTCTCCATAAAATCGAACAAAACTTAAACGAAACGGATCCCCTACAGCTCCTCTACAATTGCATGTGAACTATTCAGGATGAATGACAACACGGCGACACCGGCGACGACATGAAAAGGTCTACTCAGGCAACCTTTTTCTGCAGATTTGACAACTCATGGAGGCTACTTTGAACCAACGGTTGGGATCCTTCCCAACCAAATCATGGGCTGAAATTTTACCCCGGTGTAGATGAGATTACCCTCTTCCACCGTGCTTTATTGATGACCCGAGAGAGGAGAAAATTGGGTCCAAAAGTCAGAAATAACCAGCATCCTCCCTAGTTTTTTTCCTGCAACAAGTCTCTCTCTCTACACTCTCTCTCCACCATGCTCTCAGCGACTCCAAGCCACCCTGCCACCAGCTCGTCTGCCACCCTCTCCACCACACTTATCCCTCTCCACCGAAAGCTCATCATTTTTCCTCCACAGTGGCAGCAGCCCATCAGCACCACCATTTTCATTTTCTTCCTTCTCTAGTATCGGCAGCAGCAGCAGCGACTCCTTCACAGACGCCGCCACTAGCTTCAGGGCGACTACCCAGACCACCTCCAACCTCACTCCAGGCCAGTGACAGCAACTGCTTCTCCCACGCAAGGTTGCCTCCCACTTCACTCCACCGTTTGCAACTGTAAAGTTGCATGCAAAAACTATTCATGTTCTCCAAATAATTCACTCACTTGGGCCGGGCTAGTTTTGGCCCAGCCCAAATGGCTGGGCCGGGTCTGGTCCGGCCCCCAAAAAAATAAAAAAAATTCAAAAAAATCATTTAAAAAAATTGTGATTTTCTCAAATATTTTTCTATCCATTTTACTTAATATCGGGTTGTATATTTACACCGTAAAATACAAATCCAGTATTAAAATACCCGGTTTTCTCCGAAATATTTTTTTTAAAAAAATTTCAAAACATTTTAGAAAAAAAGTCTCAAAAACTTTTAAATCAATTTCCCTTTTCAAAAACAAAAAAAAAGGTATTTTGTTTTCATGCATACGGCTAAATCCTAAAACTTTTTCCAAGCATATTTTCATTAAAAAATTGCATCTTTCTCATGTTTTGAAAATCCAAAAAAATGGATATCATAACCAGTTTATGATCATCCATTAGGGTTTGACCAAAATATCCAAAACCTTTTCCCAATCTTTTTTTTAGGGTCCAAATGTAGATTTTAATATTTATGGGGTGTAAAATTACACGATAAAGTACACCCTCGGGTATTAAAGATACACGGTGTAAATATATGCGATGCTAAAATTCAGAATTTACAACGGCTAGGATTTAACCCAATAAGGTAGAGACTTTCTGATGAAGAGAGATCTGTCTTGAGCCTTAGAAAAGACCAACAAATTTACTCGACTTAAAAAAAAAAAATCAAACAACAATGCAGCTTACCTTAGGTAGGGTGCACTAGGGTGATGCATCTTCCCCTTACACAACCAGTCCCTTACTTAGACTCTCGCAGACCATAGTTTCCTAGTGACCATAATACTAGGTGGCGACTCCTAAACATTAATCATAATTTTGTGATTAAATCCAAAAACCCTTCCTAACACACAACACCTCACACAGGAGGCACGACGAAAGCCTCCATCGTCGCCAGACGACATCGTGTTGCACTCGCACACCCCGCGACATTAAGAACAAGTCATCCTCAGCTTTGATACCATATGTAAGGCCCGACCCACTCCCCCTTGCAGAATATTGTCCGCTATGGCTCAGCCCAACTCGGCTTCCATGCCTCACAGTTTTGTTCCTGGTAGCCCACGGGCCCCAAAACGCATCCTGTAAGGTTAGGTACCAACTGCCTTAATATGCCCTGGCTCTGGACACTCTTCTTTTGATGTGGGATGTTATACACATGATCTGCGGGTAGATTGTGCTACACAATTACTATCAGGCGGTGCTATGACTTGGTGGGAGACAGTTCAGTTGAGGAGGGCTACAGAAACCCTATCCTAGGATGATTTCAAGACAGAGTTTGAGAATCAATATTACTCCAAATATCATCGGAAGATGAAGGACATGAATTCCTAGCCTTAAGACAGGAGAAAATGTCAGCACTCGAGTACGAGAGACGATTGACCTCTCACTATTCGCACCATATTATGTCCCATCAAAACAACACATGATAGAAAAGTTAAGGGATGGCTTCAGACAAGAATTGAAGCAGGGGTTGATTGCTTTACAATTCAAGACAGTAAGGGAATTGATTGAAGCAGCACAGGCCTTGGAGGCTTGTATGGAAGAAGGCCAACAGAGTCACGGGGGTGCAAGAAAACGAAAGGATATGGAATTTTTAGGCAGGCCACCACTTCCAAAGAAAGGTAGAGGCGAATAGTTCCTTCAATTCAAAAAAAAAAGGGGGGACATCAACTAGCTCCCGACAGAATATCGGTGGGAAGTCAAGAAGTGGTCAGACTCGCTCCAGGGCTATAGCTACGAGGGGGCCTAATGAACAGAAGGAAATTGTCTACCCTCAATGTGCTCAGTGTGAACAAAGACACCCCGGGATTTGCTTGGTTTCTCCTGAACGATGTTACATATATCGAGGAGAAGGTCATAAGTGGAGAACCTGCCAGTACTTGGGATGAGGATGTCATCACTATGGTGAGAAGGGTCACTTTAAAATGGAATGCCCCTAGTTAAACACTGAACAGCCTCAGAGACATAGGCAGCAAAGTCAGAGTCATCAGCAGTCCATCACAGTAAACAAACCGGGAAGGTCGACTTAGTCAAGAGTTAACTCAAATAGGTTACGACCTAGAGTGCAAAATGAAAGGGATCAAAGGGTTTTCCATATGACCCAGGAGGATGTCAGAGCAGCATCAGATGTGGTGGCGGATATGCTACAAATGAATGACTATCAAATGCTTGTTTTGTTGGATTCTAGTGTCACTCACTCCTTTATAGCAAATAAAAATGTAACCAAATTGAGTAAGGAAACAAAAAGGGTAGAAAAATAATTTATTATTGGGACCTTTGGGTGAAATGTGGAAACAAATGTTGTAATTGAGTTAGATATTGACAATTGATCCCTTTCTTCAAAATAAAAAACAAGAAGCGATACAAACAAAGACATTGAACTTATCCCCAGTTTGTCTTCTTCCTGGTATCATCTCCCTAGTTACGACTATGTGTAGCTAGCGTCTTCTCTTTATGAAGCAAGAGTTGGATTTAGGTTTGCTTTCACTAAGAAAAGCTAGCTATACCTCACCACTGGCACATAGAACCCAACCTTAATAAATCAGACACAGCATGGCTTGGATATTAACCTCTCTAGCCTTGATTCCGCTCGCTTCCTCCGAGCTTGGCTGTCGAAAAGAAAGATCAAGGATAGCAAGTCACCCCCTGGTCCAATCGGGTTTCCTATATTTGGTAGCTTACATTTGTTAGGGAAGTTCCCTCACCATGACTTGCATCAACTAGCAAAGAAGTATGGCCATATCATGTATATGCAGTTACGTTTTATTATGGGTTCGTGATTATTTTTTAAAAATCATTTTAATTTGATTCAAAATATTAAAATGATCTGAAAATATATAAAAAATATTTTTTAACAAAAAAACAAAAATTTCAAAATTAAAAAAATCATAATTTGCACGTATTTTTAAACAGGGCCATAAGTTTGTTTCTGTCCAAGTCGATTTCATTGCCCTTGCAAAATAAAAGAAAAGGCAGGCAGCTTTCAGGTCAACGTACAGAACAAAGATTAGAAATTGGTATCTCAGCTGTTCCTGGCTTCCAACCAAAAGCTGAAATTATAAAGAAAATCTGTACTTTTCACTTAGTAGGATATGATTAAGAGAAAAAAAAAAAAACGACCTAAAGTAGCATCACTTAGTAGTGCTTTTCACTTAGTAGGATATATCACTTAGTAGTTTAATTTATCATTACCGTTTCCGTTCACTTGAGAGCTGTTCATCTCTCTGGTCTATAGCTTTCTATTATTAGAAAGATGCATATAAACAAAAATAAAATCTTACTAAATTATGTGGTTTGGCTTTAGGTACATAATAAAATCTCACTAAATTTGTTTTTCACAATTGATTCCTTTC
>Ga0325404_1002144_pt1 | contig 21120 bp, 17 predicted proteins | sample PopdelMetagenome_18_FD_205664 | JGI IMG/M metagenome (GOLD analysis project Ga0325404, IMG submission 205664) | Populus deltoides microbial communities from Bellville, Georgia, United States - Xylem-Control-R1 | ecosystem: Host-associated > Plants > Phyllosphere > Stem > Wood/Secondary xylem... | reverse complement strand
GATTTTTTTTTTAACACCCTTGGTTATTTTGTTACTTCAAATACCATAATGGCATAATTATTAAATCTAGTTTAGTGAATTGATCCAAAAATAAACTAGGAACTTAGAGCTTGGTTTGGACTAGATTCTTAATTAAGCTGAACAAAACATTGATTTAGATGAACCCAGTTGATCTAAGTGAGGTTTCAGTGACGGGATTGACCCGATTCAAACCTGATTAAATCAATATTTTGTCAAAAACAAAACACTATTGTTTCAATAATTGGAAAGTACTATTTTTAAAAACAGCCGACAAGGGACAAACCCCGCGATGAAAGTCTTACTTTTGTTTCGTTCAGTACATTAGGAATCGAACAAAGCAAAAATTTACCAAATATGGTAGCATGGCCATTTTGCAGACATGCCATAGCCATTGAATTCCCTATGCGGGGTACTGTTCTTTCTGCCATGCAAGAAGCACCAGGCAGTGACCTTCTATTAACATAAACAGCAAGGAGATGATAGCTTGGACGCACAGGTTCATGCAGGATACGAGCAATTTAGGCTGCTATTACATTTTGCATAGAAAATTGGTTTTTAACTTCTTTGTCATCAAGGATCATACATTGATTGTCGGCACCTCGAAGCATATCTCCAATAAACCAGACACTTTCTCAGCATTCCAAGTTGGTACGAGAATCAAGTTCAAAACAAAATTAGGAATAGATTATTATTATTGATAAAAAAAAAAAAGCAACACCTTCAATCACCAGCAAACCCACCTAACTGATAGTCCAAAAGACGCTTTTGGAAAATAAACACCCATTTTCAAGGGGGGAAAGCCCTGAAATAGAAGGCTCGGAATGAAGGGATTAAAACTGTGAGTTACAGCACTGCAACAAACCTACTAATGCCCTAAAAAAGCCTATGGTGAAGGAACAGGTGGATCTGAATTTCCTATTGGCTTCTTTATAGGGTTACTCTTCTGGATGTGACCACTGAGTGAGAGATTTTTAGTTAAATTGATAAGAGAGGAGGGATTAGTAGTTTTCTTGGTCCTTGAGTCATCTTCAGATTTCCCTTCTTCGGCTGTTGTATGCTTCTGTGCAGCAGAGGAATGATACAATGTTACAAAACTACTACATTAAGTAGATAAATAAAGCAAAAAACTTCATAGCCAAATTTCAGGAGAAGGGAGGCACATGGATAACAAGAATGTTAGTTGGCAAGAACCTGAGAATAAAAATCAGAATGCTATCATATTGTCATGGTCTTGGTCTCAGTTTGAGCACAATATGAAAAGAATTGGGGGTAGCAGTTCAAAGTTAAGGATCAAGAAAAATAAATGAGGAATTAACAAGGAAAGAGGACATGGAACTTACAGCGAAATCACCGTTCTTAAATATTTCCATTTGCAAAGTAGCAGGCTTGTTGCCCTTTTTGGTGTTAAGAGATTTCTCTCGCTTTTCATAGAAGTTGAAGTCATCTAACAAAGATGTTTTTGCAGAATAACTCTTGAAAATATTAAGCATTTCCAAACCTTGCTCGAGTACAATCTGCACATTTACATGACAGTCTAGTCAGACCAACCATGAAAACATTGAGCACAAATGTGCGGAAGGTTTCACTTTGACCAGACTAAGCACAAGATTCCATTTACAAGTAGGGTTTCTTGCAGAGATATCAAAAGTTTAAAATCTCAGATCATGGTAGACAATGAAAAATGTCTTTTGCATCCCCTCTCTCTTGATCGTTACCCTTTATACGAGCAAAACACTAAATCCACCCAACAAACAAGCCAACTGCGAACAATAGGGATGAAGCAGCTATTCTTTTTCAGTTTCCCTGTTGGTTTTAAATTCTCTTTTTAAAAATAGAAGAAATAAAAAAAACTCGGAGTCCTTGAGCCATTTCATGTGTTTATCAGATGACTTTTAATTAAGGATTTCTTCTCCAACAAGGATTGAGATTAAGGCTTTTAGCTGGTCTCAAGTTGGACTTTTACAAGACTTCTGTTTTCTGATAATCTATATAGACTTTTAATTTTTTTTTCGCCAAGCCCTAAACTTCATCCTCTTGTTCCCGATTAAATTTTATTCAAGTTTAGCCATAGTTCTGCTCTTTGCTGTCACTGCATTATTTTCTTCTTCCCACCCTGTATCAAATAGAGGGCATACAACTATGATTTGGTATATTCAAGTGCCATATCAAAACTTTCCGAAACAAGACATTGTGAAAAGACGAGTTTAGTAAACTTCATTAAAGGACCAAACCAAGTTCCGCAGAGAGATGCCATGTGCACTTAAATGAAAGAATAGGAGATACCTCTTGAGTGTCCCGGCTGAAAGTTACAGAATGCCCATCATTATTTTCAAGCACAATATGCCGCAGCTGACCATTAGGAATGTCTTTTACTACATGCCACTTCACAGGGAAGAAACCGTTCCATTTGTCAATTTGCCAAAAATCCATGTCTTTGTTAAAGTCAACCTGACCAACCATCTCAGCAAAGCCAACAAACTGTCCACTTCCATTTACCTGACATTATGATAAATCAAGGAGGGGAAAACCAAACAAATAAATGAGGACTTGTTCATTTAAACTTTAGTTGTATATAGGAGCATTATGAGAAATTGCAGAGACATTTCACAAAAAGGAAAAAAGTTTGTTTCCAACTTACTGAAAAAAAAAGGAAAATCGGACATTTGGACCCGGTATCACTTGAAACCTCTTCTGCATTGTGGAATGCAGCATCTAGCTTCTTATTGCCATTTGGGGTACTTGCCCATACATCATATTTAATGCTCTTGTGAATGTCATCTTCACTATAAGATTTGATAACAAAAAACTTGGCATTAGCATACTTGGTTTCAAAATCTGGTAAGTTATATTGCTCTTTACGCATTGCAATTCCCAACTCGTCCTTTACTGAGGAGTCCAATGAAGCATTTTTGTTGACCAACAAATCCAATGGAGCATTTTTGTTGGATGCCCTAGGACCACGAGTTAATTCAGTTTGGTTTTCAAAATCATAATTTTTATTGAATCTGTCTCTTGATTTGTTGCTGTTACTCCCAGTCCACATTCTTCCATTTTGCCTGTAGTTCAATGGACCATTGTGTGGGAATGGACCTGGTTTTTGGCAAGTAAATGGAGGAAACTTTCCCATAGGTTGGTATCCCTTAAAAAGGCCTGCTGAAAAATCTGAACCCAATGGAGAAACCTGTAATTTGATTGTTCACATCAGCAAAACACTTCCAAGGAGAATCCATTCACACATTGTATAACATACAAAGTTCAATTATTCTTGAAACAGCTTTTACGATAAAATGAAAAAAAAGGTTCAAAGAATACTAAGAGCATCTAGCAAAAATAATTGAACATATGACACTCCCATCAAGCTTTGAGATGGAAAGAATTATAAAACAAATGCACTTATAAAAACTCCACAACCGATTTTCATTCAACAAAACCACTGCTCTGATAAAAATGAGAAAAAAAATGCTGAAGTTGAATTCAGAAAATTTAAACATGCTCTGAAATTCTGGAAAAATTAAACATGCTCCAAGAGGGTATATACCTTGGTCATAGGTCTGACAAGTTGAGTGTACATAGGCTTGGAAATTTTGCTGCCAATGTTGCCATTAGATTTTGTAGAGTTGAAGCCATTTGACTGGGCAAACGCAGTGGAACCTGAGCCACCTTTTCCGTTTTCAAAAACAGCATTTCCATTCGAAACATCACCGACATATGCTGAATCCCATGAATAACAAGGCATGGCTTCTAACCCATAGGACACAGGATGCTGTAGATATCCCGAGGAAGAAAAATATGGCTGTTGAGCAACACTTTGCCCATCAACACCAACTACCATTCCTGAAGCATATGGATAGCTAGGCCAATAATAAACCATTGAACCATTATCCGATTGCATACCCTAAAGAGGCAACCAGAGTATAAGAAGTAATACTTCATCACAAGGTAATAACAGTGAAGAAATTGTGGTAAAATATATGTAGCAGCAGCAGCAGCAGAAATGGATATTGAAGAACAATTGACAACGCTCAAAGTTTTTACAAACAGATTTAAAATTTCAAAATGAATGGATGCAAAACCATTACAAGGCAAGTCCCTTTGTGCTTCCATGTAAAAGTTCCAAGGAACTTACTGTTTGGGAATCATCTGCTTGGTAATAAACTTGATCATCCAATTGCGTGGAGGACCCACTGCAGCCTGCAAAATAGAGTTATCCTTCTGAAATTAAGTATACTGATAACATATTAATGCTCAATTATGAATTCAAATTGGAAATCACACTGCAAGGTGGATAAACTAAATGAAATTTTACTAGACAGCTTCAATTGTTAACAAAGAAACCAAATGATTATAAGAATTTTCCATAGTATTATTTTCAGGCAATGCACCAGCATGGGGATGCTTCCATGATGTCTATCACACAAGGCAAGAGAAGCCTGGAGCTATCTCAGTTTCTTACCCAGCTATTACCCTGGCCACAGCAGTGATCTTGTTGAGTGTACTTTTTGACATTAAATCCGCATAGACCAGGTATCAATCAGGTGACCCAGTAGCTACCTGATACCACCTTAACAATAGAATCTCATCGACCACTAATGTGACCTGACCCAGTAGCAGAAATGGATAAGTACTACTACACTAAATCGTAGTCTAAGCTAAGCAGAAATCTGTTGCTGTCCCAGCTACCCAACCCAGAAAGGAAACTGAGGACTGATCTCTAGTTGTACCAAAAGCTACACCTCAAATATGAAACACTTATTTTCCTGGAAGAAGGCTAGTTCAGTGAAGATTATTTTTTTGCTTAATGACTCCAAATAGCATCCCAAATATGACAACACAAAAGGTATTTTGATGTTCTAATGATTGACTACATCCTAAGGTGAAGAAATTTCCCTTTTTCACATAACTGCACCATGCTGTTCAACACATTCTGACCCTATGGAAATGAAGTACTATATCAGCAATAGAGATAAAAAAAAAATCCATTAAAAATGAGTTCCATTAAATGCCTAAAAGAGTCCAAGTACAATACTTCGCATGGCTGAACCTGTGTTAGCATAGTATATTTGCAATGGGAATTATAAATTTGTACTGAACGAACATCTTTCCCAACTTCCAACATAAATGCGAAAAACAAAAAATTATCTCAATATCTAACCTGGGTATTGATAACTATAACTACTAGCAGCATTTGGCTCTTGATCAGCCTCCCTTTTGGTGATAGATACCGCACTGCCATTAACTTTGGTGTCAGAAGCACCATTCCCAGAAGCCGAAATGGTGGGAGTCGAATCTGAAGGGAGTCCATCTATTCCAGAACCCTGACAGGTACCATTCACAAAAAACAAAAACGAAAACAAAAAAAACCCTTTAAAGCCAAAGCTTTTTCATCCCATTATACCATTTTTTCCGCTCAAAGTAAACTCGGACCAACCCGGTTTTAACAAGAAGAAGAAGAAGAAAGAATTAAGGTAGGTAAAATGTAGCATACCACATTGTTGTCAACTGGCTTAGCAACAACAGGGCTCGACTCCAATCCTGTCAAGACATTCTCAGCTATGTTACATTAAACACTTGAAATAACATAAATAATCAATCAAACATATCAAGAAAAAATCCAAGAAAAAAGAAAAGAAAAAAGGAAAGACTTGAGAGAAAGGAAGGAAGGATACGTTGGTCAAGTTTGGTTTCGGTGGCCATTGTCGATCTTCAAAACCCGATTAACCCTACAAAAAAACAACAACAAAAAGCTGAGACACCAAGATATTAAAATTGAAAGGAAAAAAAACAAAAGAGGCCAGCCCTTGATTGATTGATAGTGATTTTCGCGATAAAAAGTGATATTTTGAGAGAAAGATTCGATTTTTTTAAGACTTTTTTTCAAAACTTTGTTTGTCTCCAGAGATAAAAAAGGGGGGCTACTTCAAAGTTCAAGAAAAGAGAAGGACGGCGCTCTGAAAATTCAAACTTCCCGAAATAGAAACGGACCTTAAGGAAAGAACAGATCGCCGCCGACCCGAAACCGAGAGACCCGATCTGACAGAGACAGGAAAGCTCTGTCTTTAAAAAAAATCAGAGAAAGAGAGAGGAGGAGGAGGAGGAGGATGAAAGAAGAAAAGAAGCAGCAGGAAGGAGGAGGAGCAGTGGCAGTAGTAGTAAGGGGTGATGGAGCGGAGGAGAGATCGCACGTCTTAGAATCCCATGTTTTGTAATAAATAACTCTCGTTAACCGTTGGATGTTTGTAGGGGCTAGCGGCTGCTGGAGGTATGATTGTTTTTGCGGCATGTCCGTTTATTTTTAAAAATTTTAAATTTTTTTTAATTTGATTTAAAATAATTTTTTTTAATTAACTTACTTATATTTAAAAAAATTAAAAATTAATATTTTTTAATGTATTTCTAAATAAATAATAATTTAAAAAATAACAACTATTAGACACTCTCTAACAAGACTCCCTCTTTTTAAACCATAATAATCAATTTGGTAGTTGACTTGAAACTTGAACCTGTCCGAGTAAAAAAAATAAAAATAAAAAACATGGTAACTTGGTCACAAATTCGAGTTAACCTGGTAACCTGATCAAACTATACCTAACCCGGTCAAAACCTGACCTTAACCCTTTGACTTTTGAGTCAAGACAAATCCTTTAAAAAAAATAGAGTATGCACTGAATAATGTTTTACTAGTCTTGGTGTTCTCACTTCGCTGTGAGGTCAAGCTGTATTTTATAAAAAAAAATAATGTTTAGGTAAAGTAAGCATGTTTTTAAAAACAAAAAATTTATGGCTCAAGTCATAAATTCAATTATGAAAAATTAAGAAATGATAGGAGGCGGATCAAATTAAAAAAAAAGGGATAGCCTGGTGAAAAAAAATATATTTTTAAAAAACAACAAATGATGCATCTTAATTCACAAATCATTAAATACGAATGAACAAAATAGGGTAAAAAAAGACATAAAAAAATTAGCCCTGATCAATATGAGTTAGCATGATAAATTTGTAATTCCAGTAATAAAGTTGAGTCAACCTGGGATATCTCGTCAAACTCGCACTCCTAATCATGAGATTAGAATAATCCAATAAAAAAATAAAAAGAATTATAAAGCACGTTTAAAAAAAAATCAACTCGTGTTAACTTTTCAGACTCGTGACCCGAGTTATTAGACTCGAAACAACTTATCTGGAAAAATCATGAAGTCCAATTCCTAAATAATAATTTTAATTATACAAAAGGATTAATAAAATAGTAATTAAAATAATGATGATCAAAATTAAAATACCAAAAACAAATTATATTAGATTGAATGGTGAAATTGAAAAAAAAATCAATTTAGCTAAAGGAAAAAAAAATCAAAAGAATGAGATCAAAATCAATAAAAAAAGATAAAATATTTTTTTTATTAAATGGTGAAATTGAAAGGAAAAATCACTTTAACAAAAAGAAAAAAAGAATGAGGACCAAATTGATAAAAATAATATATCATAAATTTGGATTGAATGATGAAATAAAAAATAAATTAAATTTGTACAAAAGAGCCAAGAAAAAAATTAGAAATCAAAACAATATTGACCAAATTGAAAAATATAATACCATAAATTTGGATAGAAAGATAAAATTAAAAACCAATAAAACTTTTACAAAAGGGCTCAGGAAAAAAAATAAAAATCAAAAGAATAAAGACCAACTTGAAAAAAACAATATATCTCAAATTGGAGTTAATGGAAAAAATTGAAAATAAATAAAACTTTTATAAAAGGGTTAAGAATAAAATTTAGAAATTAAAATAATAATAATTAAATTTGAAATATCAATAACAAAAAGGACCAAGTTGTCAGTTTAGGGGAAGGAAAGAGAAAAAAAAGAAAAAAAGCCTCGTCAATGACTAACCAGCCACCCAACACTGATACTCACCACCCCCAAAGAAAGATGAAGGTGTTTCCAACACCATTGTCGCACATGTGCAGCGTCGCGACGATTATCCTCCTAGGTTGGTATCTTTATAGTGATGGGGGAAAGAACAACGAATTCTTATTTCTTATCTCTAAAAAAAAAGATGGAGTCACCACTTATTATTTTGTTCGTTAGGAACCTTAACCGGTCTTAAAGTATGGATAAAGGGATTGATTATGTATAGGAAAGACGTATCATCCCTAATACATCTTACCTAAAATAATCTACATTGTTTGTTTGTTTAATATAAACTAATGTACTATTATGTTTTCTAGTTGTTGGTCCATCTAAGGTTTAAGAAAAGTCCTTATCAGTAAGGAGGTTTTTATCTTATCAAATTAAAGCCTGGCCATTTTAGAGTCAAAATATATTTTTTTATTTTTTTTCTTTTAATATCAGAGATTTATCTTACATTTAAGTTAGGGATCCTTGATATTGGGATAAACAAAATATTTTTTTTTGGTATTTTTAAAAAGCAGGTCAAGTTCTAATCAGTTTAGTAAACTGGTTATTAAATTAAAAAATACACGTAAAAATAAAGAATACTATTTTTGTGATTTTTTTTAATATGCTAAAATATAAAAATATAATTTATTTTTGAAAGACTTGGCTATATGCAAATTAAAATAAAATTGTATTTTTTAAATAAAGATTTTTTTTGTTGTTATTTTTGTGGAAGAGAACTGATTCGTTTAATACCAAAAAAGTACCTCACGTGTAGGTCACAATTGCAAATATTAAATATGCGAGGGTTGAAAAAAAGTAGGGAATTCAAAATTAATTGCAAAATTGTCTTCCAAATACTTGTAAAGTTGACTAAAGCCATGTTTTGCAAAATACAATAATGTATTTTAAATTGAACAAGATATCAATTTATAAATAAATTATTTACTAATCAAATTCAACTCAATAGCAAGCAAACAACAAACCCAAACATAATTCATGAATAAAAAATTAAAGTTTAATTAGAAATCACAATCCCAAAAATAAACACACAATTCAACACAAATTATTAAATAAAAAACACACATGAATTCAAATTTAATAATGTCCAAACAATCTAAATATTATACAAAATAATAAGCATTTGGTTCCAAAAAATCATAATATTAGCAATTTGTCAACAAAAATGATTTGAGGCTATAAATTGACCTTCCGAGGACTGAGAATTAATTGGAGAGACAGTTGTGACCAAAAAAACAATGTTGGAAACTTTGGGAAGCAAAGGAATAGTGGCAGTGTGTGTATCCACACGCCGTCGTTGGTGAAGACAAAAAAAGTATGGATCTAGGATTGCTTCTTCTCCCTTTTCTTCCTACTATAAACCTTTTTAGATCATTTCATGTCACCACGATATCATCAATATATACAATGCGAATTATAGTATTACCTGGGTAATGTTTGATGAACATAATGTGGTCTTCATTACTTTGTTTATACTCGAGATTGCTTAAAGATATATAAAGATTTTCTTAACTTGAACATCTTATCCTTTGTCTACTCATAAGAGAAATCTGGAGGAATTTCCTCTAAGTTCCTATGTAAAAAACCATTCTTCACATCTAATTGTTGCAAGTCTCATCCTAAGTTTGCTACAATAGATAATAATACCATAATTGAGTTCACTTTTGCAACATTAACAAATGTTTCCTAATAGTCAATTCCATAAGTCTAGAAATATCCTTTTACAATTAGCTTTGTCTTGTATCTATCAATACTTTCCATCTGACTTATGTTTAATAAAGAAAACCCATTTGCAATCTGCCACGCTATTTCGAACATGAATGATAAGTTCTCATATGTCATTTTTAAGAAAACTCTCATTTCCTTTATCATAACTTCTTTTGCACTTGGTATTTTTAACAGCTTTCACTTAATTCTTATGAATAGACACAAAATACAAGAAAGATATAAAGCTTTAAATGAAGGTGACAAGCAATCTTATGATATAAAATTAGATAAATGATGTTCAATACAACTTTGAACTCTTTTTTTAAGAGCTATAAGAAATGAATAACATTTTTAGTAGAAGTGTTAGGAAACTTATTATTAAAAGTATGTTGCAATGTTGAACTCAAAGATGGTTCTTCGGTAGGTATAGTAGATTCATTGACATTTTTCATTTTTTTTACTGCGAGTATAAACCTTCAAACCTTCTCCTTCTATCCTTTTTGGTTTCCCTATTATTTTCCCGAAGTATTTCTTTCTTTTATTCTATTTTCTCATCACTCACTAGATTTTCATCTCCTTCCTCTCTCTCACCCTAGCTTGCTCCCTCCAATTATAGTTCAGGATTAAACAAAGATTAAACATAATAAAGGATACTAAGAACATATCCTTACTTTCATTTACCTCTTTTTAAGGTGTGAGTTGACAAAAATATGACTTATTTTCACAAAATATTACATCCATGCTAACAAATATTTTTTTTACTTAAAGGATGATAACATTTATATTGTTTTTGAGTAATAAAGTATCCAGTGAAAACACATTTCAATACTCGCAGATCTAACTTACGAACAACTTATCGATGATCCCGAACAAAGCAAAAACACCCTAAGGTTTTTTAGGGATAATGTAGGAGCAAGTTCCTTATAAAAACTCAATTGGAGTTTTGAACACAAGAACTCTCAATAGCATCCTATTAATGAGATATGCTACTATAAGAACTGTGTCCCCAATACGTTTTAGGCAAATTCCTTGTGAACATAAGGGTTTGACAACTTGTAACATCAATCACAATTTTCGTCCCATCATTTGGACTTTCAAAACTCAAGCATATATCAATATCTCATTTTTTTTCTACAGAAAAATTATTTAAAGCTAATTAATTCATAGCATGCATTGTTTGTTTTTTTTAAAAAAAAATAATTTTTCTCAAATATGTAAACAACCAACCATAATTCAACCTAATAATAACAACATCATAAATTACATCATACATAAGTTAATAGGTTAAACATTACAATTCTTAAACATAAAAGTGTATTACAACAAAATATTAGTTCTTTCAATTACATCAATCATTTAACAAAATTATATATCCATGCATCTACTTTATGGTATGAAGGTGCGAGATATCTAAAAACATGATCACATTAAACATGATTAAAAATGCACATTTCGACAAATAATTGATTAAGGAATAACTATTGATGTATATTGAAGTAATTCTCACATCATTGAATGAATTATCTTATCCTTAGTAATTTCATAATTTCATAATTTTTTTTTTAGATAAAAAGATAAAATTTACAAAAATACCAAAAGTGTCTCCAACAAACCCACATATTTAACTTCAATATAAATTGATTAAATTTTACAATTTATCTATTATACTGAATAATCATCCTATTAACCCGAAAGTTAATTCTCTTAACATGTCCATTCATTATAAGATTATTTCCAGTAACCAGGAAATAATCTACTTGACTCACTCATTCAACATAACATTATTTCCAGTGACCAGGAAATAATCTTCATTACTTGCCCATTCAATATGGTATTATTTCCAATAATTAGAAAATAATCTCCTCGACTTGCCCATTCAACAAGGCATTATTTCCAGTACCTAGAAAATAATCTTCTCGACTCGCCCATTCAACAAGGTGTTATTTTGTCTTTTTTTTTAACTTTATACTAAAATTACAATCTACAAAAAAAATTCTTCTACGATCATTTAAAATAAGCTATTTAATTATTTTAAGGTATCGAACACCTACCTGGTGTCTGTGTGAGTGAAGAGGTCCCTTGTTGCTGATTAGATCTCGCGACCTTCTATGTACCAACACAATTTACTACGTCATTGTTTATTCATTTGAACCAGTAAAATTCCAATACCAATTACATATTTATTGATTAAATCCAACACCCTTAATTAAGCTTAATAAAACTTTTAATTTGAGGAGGATAAAACCCCCCTTTTGAATTATTTTTTTTATAACAAAAATCATTATTCAATTTAACCTATCAACATCAATTATCTTCAATTTGGTAAGATTTCTTAATAATATTATAAAAACTCATTTTTCTAATTTTCTTCTTCTTTTAACCGAAATTAACATAAGGAAGAAAGTGAAGATTCCTCTTTTCTCTTTGAAAAATTATTACTCCTTTCATATAATAACACTTATAAACCTATATCTTCCCATATTTTCCAAACCATTGTATTAAAACCTCAAATCCCCTAATTTTTTTCTCTTTTGGCCGAAAGTTCAATAAAAAAGGGGAAATTAATTTTGTTTCTTTTATTTAAAAATTAAACACTTACCCAATCATAATTCATGCTTTCTAACATAATTAAATCATAATTTGCATTATTCTCATAATTAATAACATAAACCCATAATTTCACATGATCATAATTTTACACAATCCTCCATCAAACATAAAATTAGAGGAATTAATACTTTGAAGTATGTTATTTACCTCACTTTGATAAGGATTTAAGGAAAGAATGCAAGAAAAATCAAGTTTTCTTCTCCTCCCTCTTCAAACCCTAGCTTGAATTTCTTCTTTCAAAGCACTCACCACCTTAAAATACCCTCTCTTGATGTTTAACTAAGTTAATTACTCTAATTACTCACTTTAATTGGTGAAATCAACAAGAATTTAAGTAGAAAAATCACACAATTTCTTTCCCCTCTTTGTTTTAAACTCTCGGCTAAGAGAGAAAAAGATGAAGCATTTATAGTTTAGCTTTTACATATTTACACATTAGACCTCGTCACTTCTTATTTCTATTTGTGTCACTCAATTCTTCTTTTTACTTAATTTACACCATAACACCTTATCTTTTATTCTATTGTATACATTTACAATACCTGAAATCCTTTTATTTAATCTATTCGATATTTTATTTATTTTGTTTAGATTATAATTTATCGGGTTTTCATAATTGGCATCTTTAAATGGTCATCAACTGACACGACCAAAAGATTGATGTCTTCTCCCAAGTGCAGGAATTTCGAAGTAATAAATAACCCGGCAAGACCGAGGTCGAACCACAGGGAGGTTAACTATATAAATTATAAACAACAACAACAACAAGAAGTTAAAGAGAGCTTTGAGATGTGATATTAATGTAAGGATTAAACAAGGATAAAATAATTGTCAAGGTTAGAGGATCCACTAATGGTATTTCAAACAAGTATAGTATAAACTCTTTTTATTACTCAACTGGAAACCACACATAAAGGAGGTTCCAATCGGATTATAAATTGTTAACATGATTACATTAGTTATCTTATTCGAATAATGCTAATACTTGTAAATGTTGTCAGACATTCATGATTATAACTTATGTTAACAACAAATTAAGTTCCTTTCATAGCAGAGTTGTCGGTTATACCATACGGTTGGGCTATAAAAGTGTCAAGTATTTGTTGTACCAAGGGTTATACAACATAAATCTAGATTAACCATTTAACAAGCAAAGTATTAAAAGTGAACAAGATAACAAATATAAAACATGTTAGTATCAAACATTAAGGTTCATGTTGAGTTTATATTATACTTATTCTTACACCATTAGTGTAACCTTTTCACCTTGACATGATAAACTTAGCTAAACATAATGAAAGAGAGAAACATAAATAAACAAGGAAAGGAAATGAAAAGCATAAGCAAGGGATTAATATAAGCAAAACTTAAGCATTACAAAATATAAAGAGAGAGTAAGAGCATGATCTTGATCTCAAAACCAAGATGTCTAAATACATGGCAAATGCCTCCTTTTATAGGCTAAAATTCAGAACTATTGATTTGTTGACTAATTGTTGAGTGGGTGGCCACATTTTGACTTAGTGACAATCCTTATCTTCTTGTTTGCCAAAAATGCCATTAATAACGCCATAATTTGAACAGACTTGAATCATGAAAGTTCTAGGAAATTGTCTCAGCTTTCCAGGAAAAAAAGGTTGAGGTCATTTGGACTTCTAGAACCCGAGATATGGGCTGAACACTGAACAGTATCTGGGCTGCATGACAGATTCAGACTTCTCTTTTGTTGCTATAATTTGGACTTGAAAACGACCTTTTTAAATCTTGGACTCCCATGAAAGTTTTAGGCCTATGTCTTAGCTTTCCATCCATATAAGACAGACCTAAATCCAAGATCTACAGTTACAGATATGACCCAATTACCGAACAGTGTTCTAATTTGGACTGAACCAGCATCTCTTTTCTATGTTTGGCCCTCTCTTTGTCCTTTTAATTTTCGTACTTAAACTCATCAATCAATCCTTTCATTTATATGATAGGCCTGCATTTAAGATGAACATTTATCATAAATTAAAGGTATCTTATGGTATCAGACTTGTTATTATAAAACATGCTTTAGTTAAGGAGTTATTGATACTTCAAGTGCGAAATGATGATATAAAAGCTTGATAAAAATGCACTTTTAAGTACTAATCATCAACCTATGTTTGAACTCACTTATGTTTCTTAAACCAACAAAGCCAACTTCTAACAAATATAAGTCATCTTCAACTCCACCACAACCAATCACCTTCTTCAAGTCTGTTTGGTATTGTGGTGGCGGTTGCATTTCAAAATACTTTTCACTCATAAATACATCGAAAAAAATATCTTTTTATTTTTTAAAATTCATATTTTACATTAAGACATCAAGATAATCTAAAACACAAAAAAAAAATTTTAAAGTAAAGAAAAAAAATAAAAAAATTCAATTTTTTTCAAAAGTGTTTTTAAAACGCAAAAATAAATAGGCTTTTCATATTCAAACGCATAATGAGTAGAATAGATTGAGACTTTACATTTTAAATCTTTATTTATTCTACTAATAGATAAAAGATTAGAAGAGAACTTGGGAACATGAAGGATTGAGGTTAACTACAAAAAAGTACATTGGATCAAACCTTTACAAAAAATGGGGGCTTGGGAACGACCAGCTATACAAACTTAATCTTTACCTAAGAAAGGATTGCAAAATAAAAAATCTTTTAAAGATGAGTCAGGTGATCATTGACCTCAAAATCTATAACCCAATGATCTGAATCATAAATGGTGGAAAAAGTAAAATCTATTATTGGCATAAATGCATGTGTAGAGTTAGTTGAAGATGGAGGATTAAGCTTGGCCATTAGATGTCTAAATGTCTAAACTTTCTCATTGGACAAAGTTAGGGTGTTTGATTGACTATCATAAACTGAACTTTTAATTGTCTCTAATATAAGTGCTTATGATATAGGAAAACCTATTCATTTTCCACCTCGTTCTCTTAAAGGACATTCATATAACTACCGACATGTCTCACTAGTATATTTGAATTGTCTACAACAATCACACTTCAATTGTTCTTTCTCTAATAAACTTAATTCACCAACTAATCTTGATTCATCAAAATAGACGTGTAAATCCCCTTATGGAGTAACCTATCATAGACCTCTTATAAGTATCAAGATGCAACATTATATTTCTCTTCCTTTTCTCATGTTGAACATGAGAATATATTTGCCTAAAGGAAGAGAAAGACTCTCTCCACATAACCCAAACTCTAACTCTAATATCATCATATTCAATATTTAACCCAGTTAGGAAATCATTAACACAATACTTGTCAATAAGTTTTAAAATTTTACTACATCCCACAAACTATTTAGATAACAAAGTATTAGGCTATACATATATTACATTGCTTGGTTTCATGAATCTTTTAGATAAATTAAGAAAATAAAATAAGTTCAAAAGGGAGATAAAAAAAACTCTAGATCATATTTGCATTGAAAAAATTTTAATTTTCTAATAACAAATAGGAAGTAAAAACTAAAATAAACATATTTTCTAATTAAAAATAAAAAATTTATATATAACTATCATTATTTAAAAAAATAAATAAAAACAGGAATAAAATGAAAAAATAAAACAAGTTCAAAAGATCACTAAAATGAGCGAAAAAAACTAAGGTGATATTTAGATGTTGAAAATTTTTAGTTTTTAACAATAAAATTCAGGAAATGGAAAACTGTAGAAAATATATTTATTGATTAAAAATATTTTTTTTTACAAAAACATATTTTTTCCTTTTTTTTCATTAAAAAAAATTAAAAAGTATGAAAATAGTTTTTTTTTTCAAATTCTCCGGTAGGCCTCATTTTCATTTTTTCATTCTTTTGATGTGTTTATAAAAAAAAATCTTGTTTTATTTAATTTTTTTAGGATTCAATAATGTTGCATATTTTTTTTTAATCGTTGTTATTTCTTTTAAAAATTACATAATATTTTTTTATCAGCTACCCGTCAAGCCCGTGATCTATCATGAACCGAGCTCGGATAATCTAACATATCTAGGCCCACGAGATCGGACCCAACCTAGGATGAGCATTTGGTGGCCACAATAAACTTCTAACAAGCAGAAAACCCTAACACTAGGAACAACCATCCATCTAACGGACAATATCAACCCCAAGGCACTAATCCAACCGTTAAATCTTAATAAAAAAAACACTATAAAAATCCAGGCAAACACTTCAGTTTTTCGCCCATCACCTCGCAGCCAGCCACTGCCTCTCTCAAAACTTCTCTGCTCCTTCTCTCTTATCACTTTGCCGAGGTACTATCGTTCTATTTCTTTCTCGTTTATCTGAAAACATTCGGTTTTGTCTTTTAAGCCTTTTGTTGCCGATCTAGTAGGCTTTTTTTTATCTTTCTTTTTCTGATTGTTTTTGCTGTAAAACTGAAGAAGAAGTAGTTTTGTCAACCTATATGTTATTTGCTATACGTTTATTTGATTGGTTCGTGACTGTGATTGTGTACATGCGATGGTATTTACTACTTTACATGGTGATGATTTGAAAAGAATTTTTCCCTTTATGAAAAGTGGTGAGTAATCAGGGCTGGAGTCTCAGAAATGGCTCTTTTTTTGCCGAAACCCTAAATGGGTTTTTGGAAAGAAATACCGATGAGCTTGAGAATTGGCATGATAATATGTCTGCCATAGGCCTTTGGTTTTTTCTGGGAAAAATCTTTTCTTTTCATTTGCTGGTGTTTTGTGGTTAATACCCTTGTAAGTTTACAATTCAAAGGGTTATTTTTTGATACCAATAGTGGTCCTTTCTCTTTCTTTATTTCAAATTAGTAAATCTTAATTGTAAAAAAATAACCTTTAAATCTTTTGTATTCAGTTTAAGCTTATTTGTGATTAGTATTTTAGTTGTTATTATGATGATTTCAACTAGATCTATTTAATGATATTAACAGGCATTTAATTTTTTGTGGGTCTTTGAAATACTAGATAAAATTATTATTATTTTATAGTGATGGTCCTATTGGTTGGATTTTATATTTATACATATATTGAAGGAGAATCTGAATTAGTACTATTGATGTTTTATTTGGATATATTATTTTTTGTTGATATTTTATTTCTTGAGGAAAAACAATATTGAAGCTCACGAGTCTTGCAGAGGTTATATCAAAGGTAGAAGCATGTCTCACCGCAAGTTTGAACACCCTAGACATGGCTCTTTGGGATTTCTCCCAAGAAAAAGAGCCTCCCGCCATCGAGGAAAAGGTTTCTTATGCTCTTTAACCTCAAGTTATTAGCATTACAGTTAATGATAACACATTGGGAACATTCTAGTTCAACATAATTAATGTGTACCTTCAGGCTATGATTTAATTTTTAGTTGGGTTTTGTGAGAAGGTTGTCTTTTCTCCAATCTGTACCTTCAAGTATCATTGGTTTATTGCCTAATGTGCAGTCCCATGTATGGTTTTTGCTACAAAGAAAAACTCTGGTAAAGGATTTATATGGTTCATTTTAATATAGAACGATGTAGCATGGGTCAAGTGAGACAAAAATGATTGGTCATCTGGTCTTCCTACTATCATCTCCTTAATAACCATTAAATTTTATTGTCCTATCTTGTAAATCGGGAGTCAGATGAACAGCCTTGCAGTATTATATTGTCATGATCCCTAACACAGATAAGCTTGATATGATTTCTAATTTATTGTTGTTGACAGAGTGGTATTTGCATTTATCAAGGTCGGCTAACTTATTTGTATCAACTTGCATTCTCTGTATATTGAATCTTGTTCTCTTTGATGATGTTACAGCAAAGGCCTTTCCCAAGGATGATCCGACAAAACCTTGCAGATTGACTGCTTTCCTAGGTTACAAAGCTGGGATGACTCATATTGTCCGAGAAGTTGAAAAGCCAGGCTCAAGTGAGTATCTTTACTTTTTCTCGATTATCCTTCTGGATGGTAGCTCTTTTTTATCTCTAGCTTTGGTGAAGGAACTTGTTTGATACGCTTTTGCCTATAAATTTATCAAGATCATCATGTTTGGTTGTGTTAGCGTGCAGGGATGCGTTGTCCTGGTAGCATGTGTTTTGGACCAAACACTATAATATTAACGTAGCATATGTTTTGGACCAAACACTATAATATTAACAATGGGAGGCCAAAACTTTTAGCCTTGTTGTTGCCAGGGCCACCCCAGGCCACTTGGAATTGTCCCTGTTAGCATGTTTATATTGATTTTGATGACTTTACACTTCTTTTGCCAATAAAACATGTCTGAGTGGCTTGGAATTGGGGATTGATTGGGAGTATTTATTTGAAAGTGTTTGCACACTTGTAATTTTCAGCCCTTCATTGCTGCCTTCTGTTGTGCAATTTGTTGTTTGTATGTCTTTTTTGCGTACCCCTTTTTGATGTTCTGTTTTTTTCTTCATTTTTAAAGCAGGCGGAAGGAAGATTAAAATATTCATTGTAACACTATGATTCACCTCTAGCTTACGTGCTCATTAATTCTTCCTTCATTTGTCTTTCAGAGCTCCACAAGAAAGAAACTTGTGAAGCTGTTACAATCATAGAAACACCGCCAATGGTTGTTGTTGGGGTTGTTGGCTATGTCAATACTCCTGGTGGTCTCCGATCTCTGAGCACCGTATGGGCCCAGCATTTGAGTGAGGAGGTCAGAAGGAGATTCTACAAAAACTGGTGCAAGTCAAAGAAGAAGGCTTTCACAAAGTACTGTAAGAAGTACGAGTCTGAGGATGGGAAAAAGGACATTCAGACTCAATTGGAGAAGCTGAAAAAGTATTGCACTGTGATTCGTGTGTTGGCGCATACTCAGGTATTCTACACTTGCATCCTTATTTTAACGAGTCTGTTTGATTAATAATAATCTTACTCTGAAATTACTGAGCTATAATATCTGGAATCCAAATACCAGACATCAATAGCAAACTTTTAATTGCTGACGTCTTAATTTTTGTGTCCATGCTCTTGAATATTTTTGTTTATCGAGGCAGTTTCTTGATGTTCGGATTCCCCCTTGTTTGTCATTACTGTGGCACTGTTAAGACTCTAGATGAATGTGATTTCAATGATATCTAAAGGTTGTGTTGTTGGCATGGTTTATGTAGATTCGGAAAATGAAGGGACTGAAACAGAAGAAGGCGCATTTGATGGAGATCCAGGTCAACGGCGGGGATGTTGCCAAGAAGGTTGACTTTGCTTACAGTTTCTTTGAGAAGCAGATTCCTATTGATGCTATTTTCCAGAAAGATGAAATGGTTGACATTATTGGTGTAACCAAGGGAAAGGGCTATGAAGGTGTGGTCACTCGTTGGGGTGTGACTCGACTCCCTCGCAAGACTCATCGTGGTCTTCGCAAGGTAGCTTGTATTGGTGCATGGCATCCAGCTAGGGTCTCATTTACTGTTGCCAGGGCTGGGCAGAATGGTTACCATCACCGCACGGAGCTGAACAAGAAAATTTACAAGCTTGGAAAGTGTGGTCAAGAGTCTCATTGTGCAGTTACTGAATATGACAGGTAAATGTTTCCTTTTCCTAGTTTGTCCCTACTGTGATTTCAGTCCTTAGCACACACCATGATTGATTGATGTTGAGCATTTGCCTCTTCTCACAATATGATGATATTTGGTCATGAACAACAGGACTGAAAAGGACATTACACCAATTGGAGGATTCCCTCATTATGGTGTTGTTAAGGAAGATTATTTGATGATAAAAGGATGCTGTGTGGGCCCCAAGAAACGTGTGGTAACACTGAGACAGTCTCTGTTGAAGCAGACATCTAGAGTTGCTATGGAGGAGATTAAACTCAAGTTCATTGATACATCCTCCAAATTTGGCCATGGACGATTCCAGACCACTGAGGAAAAGGCCAAGTTTTACGGGCGGCTCAAGACTTGATTTGCAATGGAGGAGAGAATCAGCTTTGCTAGATTTCTATTAATGTTCAATAGTCTTCAACTGTTGGTTTGATTCTGGATCACTTGTCATCCTTGTCTTCTTCAATTTGGGAATTCTTATTTTTAATATATTTTCGGTGCTAAATTATTATCTAAAACCTTCCTTTTTACACCTTGAGCCAAAAAAGACCTTTGTTGAATACAATTATAAGGTTTGGTATCGTAATTTCCCAAAATAATAAGAAAATCAAATCCTAAGTGGTAATTTGTTATTATTTTTTGAAAATAAAAACATCCATATAATATTGCCAGCACTCTCGACAATTTTATATTTTTTGATCACCTACGGGAGAAGCATGTCTAGAATCGGGCGAGCTCTACACATGAGCTCTAAGGGCTCAACTTTGAACATGGTCAGTGCTGTCTTCTCTGCCATGTCAATCTTGCTCTCACCAACCCTATCCCACTCAAAGCACTGTATCAACGATCCCAAAGTTAATATCATTACTCTTTTTGCTAGGCCATCTCCAGGACAAGCTCTCCTTCCCATCCCAAAGGGGATGAACTTGGATGCATCAACTCTGCCTGCAGATTCAAATCTCTCAGGCTTGAAACTCGTGGGCTCATCCCACAGTGTAGGGTCTCTATGGAGAGACCATGCGTTTACAAATAATATAGTCCCAGCTGGGACATGGTATCCTCCAATGGTACAGTCGGAGGATGGCATGTGCGGTGGTATAAGCGGTGTCACCGGACATAAACGCAGATTCTCGGAGATGATGCTCTGAAGGTAATGTAGTTTTGCAAAATCTGACTCTTCTATCAAGCGGTCTCCAACTTGAGCGTCCAGTTCTGCTTTAGCTTTCCTTAGCACGTCTGGATGGTTGAGTAGATTGGCTAATGCCCATTCCATTGCTATAGCAGAAGTCTCTGTTCCCCCAATCAACAACACCTGCA
>Ga0325404_1002142_pt1 | contig 21128 bp, 15 predicted proteins | sample PopdelMetagenome_18_FD_205664 | JGI IMG/M metagenome (GOLD analysis project Ga0325404, IMG submission 205664) | Populus deltoides microbial communities from Bellville, Georgia, United States - Xylem-Control-R1 | ecosystem: Host-associated > Plants > Phyllosphere > Stem > Wood/Secondary xylem... | reverse complement strand
TCCCGAAGCATCTATTAAGCATTATCCAGATACATTTATTATAATTCATTTTATTGTTGAATTATGATAAAAAGGAATAAAAATCAAATATTTAAATGAAAATGAAGGATATAGATTATAGATATTAAGTAAATTGTTATTTTGTACGGTAATGTTTTTTAACGCTTACAATAACTTCTAGAACTAAAAAGGAAAATAGAGATTGATTTTCAGTTTGATTTGATTTTTACTTATAAAAAACAACCAAATTAAAATTTTATAAAATACAAAAAGAAATTGAAATCGAATCGAAATTGGTTCAAACCAACCGGTTCGATTTTTTATATTAAAAACTAAAACCCAATCGCTCGGTTTTGGTTCGGTTCGATTCAGTTATTTTATATTAAAAACCAAAAACTATATTGTTTTTTTAGGTTTTGTTTGGACTTTTATAATGGGTTTGATTCGGTTTTTTCAGGTTGGTTTATTTTTCCGGTTCGGTTCAGTTTGATTTTTTGGTTTAAGGCTTACCAAATCAAAACTGAACCGAATATTTTTTTAAATATTTTAATAGGTTTAATCAATTTTTTTTCATGGTTTGGTTTTCTCAATTATTTTTTTCAGTTTTCTCAATTTAATTGATTTATCGGTTTTTTTCTCACCCATAATTGATTTAGCTTATTAAATAACTTTTAACAATTGCTCTAAGAACATAAGGTAATCAAATTTATAAAATAACACCAAGAGCAGCACAGAATGCGAAGGCAAGTCTAAAGAAAATTAAATTGATCTCACTATAAATCGCTTACCATCAGGAAGGTAGTACGAAAAGCATGCAGCACAAAATTATAAAGACCTGCATCTTTCTTTTGGAGGATTCCATCTCTCGGCACTCAAAACAAATACTGAGGATCATGGAGTGCATAATAAAATAGATAGATGCAGTTATTAAAGAAGTGAAATAAAACAAAGTTCCAAATCTTCAATAATATATGTGTATGAATTCTAGCTTTGTTTAATATATTATTTGCTTGAAAGTTATTTTTTAAAAAATTAAAATTTTAAAAAATAAATTATTTTTTAATATTTGATAGTATAATAAAAAATAAGTTGAAAAATACTTTCGGGTGTTTGATTATGTCATGTAAAATGAGCTGGAAAATAACTTATTAATGTTTTATTTTTTTTCAAGTTTATTAAAATAATGAGAAACAAATCTTACAAATTAAAAAATTAAATGATAATGAAATTGAAAAAAATATAATTTTATAAATTATCTCAAATAAAATAAATAATAACCAAAATAATAAAGATTAAATCTAAAAAATAAAAAAATTGAAAGATGAAAAAATTAAAATAATAATAATTAACATTTTATAAATTATTTCAAATAAAATAAGTAACAATCAAAAAAATGATGACCAAATTTGATATATAAAAAATTTTAATTAAAAAATAATAAGGAAAAAGCAAATAATAATTATAAAAATAATGACTAAAATTAATATAAAAATTAAATTTTAAGGGATGTAATTAAAAAATAAATATTCAAAATAAAATATATATAGTAATCAAAATTTTGAGGACCAAATTTGATATAATCAGTAAATAATATGATATTTTTAAATTTTTTACAACTTTCAGAAAATGTTTTCCGCTTAAAATAAAAGGAAAACACTTTCCTGGAAAACAAACCAAATTTTTCTTTGACTGGAAAGTGTTATCGTTGACTAACTTTCCAATTACAAACAAAAACATGAAAGTTTGGAAAATGGTTTTTGAAAATCAGTTTCCAAGAAATAAACACAGCCTAAAAAACTGTTCGGGACTGTATTAACTTTTATTTTTAAATATATTTATTTAAAAAATATGAAAAAATATTTTTAAAATATATTTATTTTAAAAAATATTTATTTTTATGTTTTTAACATATTAAAATTAAAAATTTTAAAAAATTATTTTAATATATTTTTAAATTAAAAATAATTTTAAAAAAATACTATATAGTACAATACCAAATAAAAATATAATTTTAATAAATTTAGTGTTTTTTTCATTAATGTTTAGGGCTATTTAATATTGAGTTTTAATCTGTTTTTTATGTTAAAATTTAATTTTATTATTTAAATTATTTTTAGATTATTTTGATATTAAAAATAAAAAATATTATTTTAAAATAAAAAAACTTTAAAAAACAATTTTTACCGTACTCTAAAATAACATACTAAACGACAGAAAAGCAGCAGAAGCCAGAGAGGCGAAACTAATTAAAAATTAGTAATAATTTATTATATTTATTGACTTCCTTCCCTCTTTATATATATACAGGTGGAAGGACGATCCCCATAAAACATAAAATAAACAAAATCTCACTCGCTTTCCTCCACTTCTTTCCTTCTTCGCAAGTCAATCTCCCAAGAGGTATTCTCTATTTGACTCTCCTATTGTTTTTTCCGTTTGTTTCTCGAGGAAAATGAAGGAAATGTAAAACAAAAAACCGAAATTTTCGATCATATTTTCGTTAATTTTTTTTAGTCTCGCTTAACAGAGCCTATTGCAGACGGTGGGGTTTTTTTTTTTTTGGCTTCGTCTGGCGTTGATGTTTATGTTAGACGCGCATTTTTTATCTCTTTTTTCAACTCATTACATTATTAATTTGATTGTCTTTCGTGTATTATATATATATATATATTTATTTAAATTTCTTTATTTCACTTTAGGTTTGATCTCTCTCTCTCTCTCTCTCTAATTAAATTGTAGTTTTGGCTGGTTTTAAGTGGCATAGCTCTTAATTTCAGGGACCAGTGTAGTTTATTTTAGGACTTAAATAAGTGCCTTTGTAATAACCTTTGTTATTGCCATTTAAAGTAAGTGACTTTGTAATTTCTTATAATTTAAAAAAAAATAGTGTTGATCTGGTTCTTATTTATTTATTTAATTATTTTTTGTGTGGATTCAGTTAACAATCATGGCAAGAAAGATGCTTATTGATGGGGAGGTGAACCAAACTAACCAAGTAGAAGAAGAAGCCCACTTTGATTTTGATTTGTTTGTTATTGGAGCTGGGAGTGGTGGTGTTCGTGCCGCTAGGTTTTCTGCTAATTATGGAGCTAAGGTATACCATCGTGTTCCTGATATTGAGGATATTAAAAAAAAAAAAAAATCGAAGAAAACCTTTCATGGGTTTTTGATGGGGTTTGGGAAAATTCATGTTAATTTTTTTTTTTTGCGAATATAGTATAATGAAGTTCAACGATATGGATATACTATAGTGTTAATTGTTTTATGGTCACTTTATCAGAGAATAGAAGAAACTAGCTTGGTGGGTTTTTGTTCATCGCGTTGTTTTTGATCTCGTGAGAACAAATAATTAATTCTGTTGCTTGATTGATGGAATTAACATAATATCGACTTGTTTGGATTCACTCGGGAAACTTTGTGTCAAACTGATTTAGGAAGTTCTTTTTTCTTGTCAAGTGAGAAACTTTAGTTTTCAGTGATGTTAACAATTCCCTTTTCTGTGAAAGCATGATGGTTAACTGCTCACTAATGATATCCAACATTGTGTGTCAAGGTTGGAATTTGTGAACTTCCATTCCATCCTATCAGCTCAGAAGTAATTGGAGGGGTTGGTGGAACGTAAGTCCATTTGAGCTCTTAATTTTGCCTTCTTAGCAAACTATCCCTGTTGTTGTCCTGTTTAAGATTTACTATGTTTTAATTCAAGTGGGAGCTAAACAACATTTGGTGCTGTGTGCTTCTGTTTTATCTCCTTTTTTGGGGGGAGATTTATGTGGCAGTGGCATAATGCTGAGATGTTTATTATTTATGGTTTAGTTGAGTTCTTTTAACAGTTATTTGAGTTAACTCCAGAATAATTTAACAAAGGAAAATTGCTTTTAACATTAAATGATCTTTAATGGAATGTTACCTATAGGGTCATTTGTTTGACTAAATAAGAGATTTGGTTGGCATCATAGTTACAAGTTAACAACATTAAGCAATGACACACTAGCTTTTGCTGACATGATCTCTAACTAGAATTGCTGAATTCTTACTTTCATGGCCAATTGATGTACATTTGATGAGTTTTGAATGGTGAGACATGCTCTTGATATTCCACTATGATGGTAAAGGAAGTTTCTTGTTATTATTGAGAACTTCAAGAATTGTGACTTTTGAGTTTGTTTTTATTTTATGTTAGGGATGACTACCATTGAATGTGAATTGACTGAAATGTTGAAACCTAACTTAAAATCAATGGTTTGTCTTCATTTGGTTTTGTAGGTGTGTTATTCGTGGTTGTGTTCCAAAGAAGATTTTAGTTTATGGAGCCAATTTTGGAGGTGAAATTGAGGTGAGAACAGGATACATACCAGAATGAAATGATCAATTTACTTAATGTGTTAGTGGCCATCTTGTAGTTTTTTCAAGTTGCAAAGATGTGAGTGAAGAGAACGTTCATGACAAATTTAGAACCTTTTGTGTGGAATGTGATTATCTGAGAGCATGTGGACATTGGACTGTGTGCTTCTATTGTTAAACATTTCTGAAATTGATCAATTTCAGAAACATTAAGTTCTACTTAAACTGAAATTTGATGTCTCACATTTGAAATTGTTTGAATGGTCAATGATACTTGTATTTTTTTTGTTCTGTAAAGCAAGGATGCATGTGTAAAGTAAAGCATAATGCTTAGTATAGAAATTTGAGTAGTGGACATGTTTGATTTGTCTGACGCTGCCATGTCATATCCAATGAATTTTTCTGCCAAATGCAGACTTTAATATATGTAGGGATCTGCGTGGTTGTGGGGAAATTTTCTTGGATGTAATTTTCCTTTATTGTCTTTTTGGGTGAGGTGAGCTGTATTAAATGGTATTTGGTTTCATGAATGGAGGGGTTTGGTTTTGTAGGATGCCAGGAATTACGGTTGGGAAGTGAACGAGAAAGTGGACTTTAACTGGAAAAAACTGTTGCAGAAAAAGGTGGGTGGCCCTTTGAGTTTTCTCTTCATCTTTATGATGTTTGCCATGATCTTACATGCGACACCCTTTCTGGTGCTATTCACAATATCTTTTTGCAAGCAACTCAAAGGAAAAAATGATTTTTTCTGAAGGAAAGTTCATCCTTTATTCCATTTCTTGGTCTCCCTGTTTTTTTGGAGGGTGTGAAAAGAGGTCAAGCTGGATTTTTTTCCTTCAACCTCATCCTTGTACGCCTGAAAAAGGGAAAAAGATGAAGTGATTGACCACTCCTCATTTTACTTCTTATCCTTCAATTCAAACATTGTTAACTTTGAAGGAGAAATCTATTTCTTCGAGCATTTAGATTCCATTTGTCCATTGTTTAAGATTATTTTTCTTTCAGAAATTCTTGGTACTTTTTTTTGGCTTTGTCTTGCCATAACCTATAATAGAAACAGTTCATGATTGTGAGTATATTGTTTCATCTATCTGCTGGTCAAAATTGCAGACGGATGAAATAATCAGGTTAAATGGAATTTACAAGAGGTTACTATCTAATGCTGGGGTTAAACTGTATGAAGGAGAGGGAAAGATTGTTGGTCCTAATGAAGTTGAGGTGACTCAACTAGATGGGACTAAATTGAGGTACTCAGCAAAGCACATACTGATTGCAACTGGCAGTAAGGCTCAACGTCCGGCTATTCCTGGGCAGGTTAGTTTTGTGGTTTCTTCTTGAATGATCAAGAATCTCTGATGGGTATTCTGTGTCATTGTGCATCCAAAACCTCAAGTCATTTAACAGTCAATATCCTTGTTGTCTGTTATGTGCTATTGAAGAGCTGTTGTTTTCTGATTATGAATTTAATATAGGTAATATGTTTTAAGTTATCTCCTGTCCTGTCTTCTTGGGTAAAATGTTTTAAGAATTCAAATTTCCTTTTGATTACTAAAGCTCTAAGGATCATAACTAGTAGTTTTAGCTAAAATAGCATACCAGGCGGATCTGGTAAAAAAATAAAATTGTACTTGACAGAGAATAACCTACGTATTTGATGTGTGCCATTTCTTTTTATCTTGACTTGTCAAACTAGTAAAAGGTAGTGACTAATAGGTTTCTCTGGATGATTAAATTGAAGGATTGCTATATAGAACATACAGATAAACTTAGGCTGATGTTTATAGGCAGTGTAAAAGAAGTATGTTGGCTGGGGAAAATTGGACTAGTGAACACCATTGAGAAACACACTTGTTTATATTTACAAATTTCTCTGTATTGTTCCCACATGTAGATGCATGCCTGAAAATTACAAGTTTGTGTTCGATATTTTCTTTGATAAGATTTATTGTAGACTTGTAGTTGCACTGAGATGCAACTTCAATATGACATGGATTTGCTAATAGAAAATCAATAAATATGACGTGTATGCATGTAATGGGGCAGCATTCTTCTTATTGAAATTCTTTCCTAAATGTCATCTTTTGTTTCAACTAGAAAAGAAAGCATTATTGCTATTTATTATATGAGCATGTGCACTAATTGCTATTTATTATATCAGCATGTGATAGTGCACCTTATCGATTGTAACATGTGCCTGAATAATAGTTGGTCATGAATCTTGCAACCTTGTTTCATATTTTTATTTGAACAAAAATTTCTTCCTGCTCAACTCGTCAGTCTCTCAAGCCACCATGTGGATAGCATTGATTGCTTTTTATTTTTTTAGTCAATGAAAATCTTTTGCTTTGCCATAATCTTTTGCAAAGCAAACTTACATTTAATTATGCTTCATTATTTTGATATCAAGTATATTTGTAAAATAATATATGTTTTCCAACATATGGCAGTCCAGGAGATTGTCATGTGTTGGGCTGTGGAATTTTACTTTTTACTTCTCAGTTTTTGGTTTTCTGTTTCAATGTAAACTTCTGTTTAACGATCCATGTGTTCCCATTGTGGTGCTGCTTAAGCCATCGTTAGCTTTTTCAGTTCAATTGTTTTCTAAACTCTACACTTTCAAGGCTGCCCGTAGTTTATCCATTCAGGTGCATGTTGCTCATCTTTCAATCGCATAGTTGATTCTTGATTGCAATTACTGCTGGAATTACCTAGTTGAATTTAATTTGCTTGATTGCTTGAAATTTTTCACTGGGTTCAAGTTATGTCTGTGGTGTAGATAGCTTCTTGTTGGAGCTGTTTTTCTTTTGTTTTCTTTTTCTTGCGTGCTTACCTTATTTGTTGTTACTTTCTGATTATTTAGGAGCTGGCCATAACTTCTGACGAGGCATTGAGTTTGGAAGATTTGCCTAAGCGTGCAGTGGTGTTTGGTGGGGGGTAAACTCTCCAGAAGGCTTTGCTATCTATGTGTTTTATTTGCACATGTTCTAGCATGTGCATGATTTTGGATAAATATTTTTTTTCTTGCTCAGGTACATTGCTGTTGAGTTTGCTTCAATATGGCGTGGCATGGGTGCTACTGTGGATCTATTTTTCAGAAAGGAACTTCCATTAAGGTTATGATTAAGGCCTTAATGTTAGTTTTTCTGAACGACCGAATTGGTGTCATATATTAGCACACACAATGTATGTTTGCAAGTAAACTGTGTAAATAATATGTTATCAACTGGGGTTACTCTTTTAATGTTCTTGATGATTACTTCCTGCTCTGAAAAACTCCTAGCCAGAATAGTTTGAGTTTTAACTTGTCCACAGCAGCCTTCACATTTTTCCCTTCTATATTGGTTAGGATTGGAACTTGTAATCTAGCAAATTTTGGTGTTTCATAGTTCAAGTGGCGATTGACATTCAAGTATGTTACTGCAGTTTTGTATTATGCTATTAAAGTGGTAATTTTAATTTGCCATCTGTCACACATTGTCACTAAGGAGTCGTGTGGCATTTTTGGTCCAAGCATTTTGAAATCTAGACCACATTTGTGTTTCTCCTGCCAGTATATCTGATAGCTATCTAGTGCAGGGGTTTTGACGATGAAATGAGGGCCGTTGTTGCGAGAAATCTAGAAGGCAGGGGAATTAATTTGCATCCAAGATCAAATTTGATAGAGGTGCTTTCTCTTTTATTAGAATTTGGTGTCATTATGGCATGCGTTGCTTTTGTTTCAAGCTATTTTTTTTCCTGAATTTTGTAATTTGTTGCTTTTTTTTCCAGTTTATGTTTTGACCGTTCTATGTTATTTATGGTGAACCTTATTGTAAATACAGTTGACTAAAACAGAGAAGGGAATAAAAATTTACACCGATCACAAAGAGGAGCTGCTGGCAGATGTTGTACTTTTTGCCACTGGTAATAACAATCCTTGTTTAAATCACACACATTGTGAAGAAGTTCCATTATTAAGCTTGTTTCGTAAATAGAAAGCATGCACTGCCATTTCCAGTCTGTGCAGCCGCATGAACCAGAATGTAATCATTGGGTAAAAATGCAATTTACAAGTGTTTTTTACTTGGTAGGTTCGTTCTGTCTGAACTTAAATCCGTTCTAGAAGTATTTGGTATTTTACTATTTTTCAGGGTTAACTTGTCCACATTTCTAGAGCAGTGTTGCCAGTACCGTGGATTGATATGTTGGTGAAATGGTGATGTGAATGTTTGGGGACTGAAGATGCATATTATGAAGGGTTACAAGACTTTGGAATCCTAAAGCCGAATGCATTAGGGTCAATGAAGAACAGGAATGAGAATTTGAATTTATAATTTATGTATCTTATGAAGTGATTAAAATGATAGTAGTATAGAAGATAATAAGTATCCATGTTAGAGTGAACATTCCAAATTGAAAATCATTGAAGTACAGGTATTTAAGGTAACAGGCATTGGTTTTAGGAGCCTCAATAAAAAAATATAAGGTGCCTTTTCTTATATTTGTTATTATTGGTTAACATTATTTGTTATTATTGGTTAACATAATCACCAATGTTTGTTTTGTCAAAAAAAATTGTTCACTATTCATGACGGTGAAGTTATTGATATTCTTCTCTCAATTTTTACAGGTAGAGCTCCCAATACGAAGAGATTAAATTTGGAAGCTGTAGGCGTTGAGCTTGATAATGTGGGAGCTGTGAAGGTCAGTAACTTCAGCTGTCATTGTTTTAATCATTGAGCATTATGTTATTAGTGCACAAACTGCAGATGCCAATTTCAGTGTTATTATAGTCGTTTTGTTTTCTACATTCACTTCCTTGTAGATGGGTATTTATCACGCATGCTGCTGGTTGTGGGATATGGGATAATTTTATTGTATCCCTAATATAGGTGTAATTATTATTCTATAGTAATTTTTCCTTACACTCCATCATGTTTGGCTGATATAGGATAATTTTTGGCGAGTTTTGTCTATTGATGCGTTTGTGTATGAAGAACGTAAATCTTGAGTAAAAAGGCTAAACCTGGTCAGAAGATGTCTCTGGAGATCCCTGCAATTGTGTTATTGGGTGGGGTTCTATAAAACATGAAAGTGAACTAAGAGGCTAGTTATGGAAGTGCATGTATATGCCACGTTGCATCTGATTGATCAAAGGGGCATTGATTACCAGCAAGGTTAAAAACACATGACCTTCATTAGGTTTCTGACCATGTAGAGAATATCTTCTGTTATGACTGTATTGAAAGACCTAGCTGTTGAGACCATATTTGCTTTGTTTCTCGACCATTTTCTTTATTATTGTGTTTTTGTTGTTATTATTCTTTTTTTATGGTACTTTCTTGTTTTTTATGCACCATGTAAAAGAAACTATATTTTCAATTTACACTGAAATTCTTGTTCACATTTCTACAAGTCATGTAAAATGACTGGGTCCGTGCTACTTTCATGATCAGGTTGATGAATACTCTCGCACCAACATACCTACTATATGGGCTGTTGGTGATGTCACGAACCGAATGAATCTGACTCCTGTGGCCTTAATGGAGGGAACATGCTTTGCAGTATGTGTTTCTTGTGATCTGCTTTTCGTTTCTTCATATTCATATCATTTTTTTTTTGGCTCCTCCTCCCTCCCTTTTTGGCAATCTTGCAATTCATTTGATTTTCAGTGGATCTGTTTCTGATGTATTGCATGCAGAAAACTGTTTTTGCGGGGCAACCTACCAAACCAGACTACAATCACATACCATGTGCTGTATTTAGGTATCTGCTGTTGGATTTTCTTGGACTGTTCATTTTCTTCCACAATATCATTTTTGTATTATGCTAGTAGCTTTTTCAGTTAAATGAAAATACCATCATCGATAAGAAATATAGTGGTCATTGAAAGATTTTAAAATCGAAACTCATTAACCCTCGCCTTGAATTGTAGAAGTTTAGCTCATTAACATACAGTAATATCGTTCTGATGCTTCAATGCAACTAAGTCTCACACCTTAAATGTAGAAGTTTAAGCTTAATAGAAAATCTAGTGCTTGTGTTCATCTTTCTTCATTGGTAACTTGTGATATTTGGTAATCTGCAGCATACCTCCTCTCTCTGTGGTGGGCCTCAGCGAGGAGCAGGCGTTAGAGCAAGCAAATGGTGATGTATTGGTTTTCACTTCGACTTTCAACCCTATGAAGAATACTATCTCTGGGTATGTGCTGAAATTTGAAATCTTATTTGCCAAATAGTTCTGTATTATTACAAACAAACATAGCATTATGGAATTCTTGAGAACATCACTCACAAAATGACAAATAAATAAGAGGTCAAAACACAACATTTGTAAACTTAAACTGGCCGGGTAGAGAATATCTCTCAAGAGGTCTTGGACATTTGGTGTGCCTATAACTTAAATCCCCTAAATCAGATAGACTTTGAACATCCTCACTTACTTTTTGATAATAGTCATTCGTTTGTCATGAAACCAAATTTTACTGTTGCTTTTAAACTGAATTTCCCTGGTCTGGAAAGGAATTTTTTAGGATTGAGTTATGTTTATGAACAACATGATAAAATCATCAAAGCCTTGGGAATATATGGATTGGGATGTTCTCTCTGATCAGTGGGGTAGTATTTGAGCACCTGCCTCGTTTTACTCTAATTTGGTGAGGCGGGATCTGTGTCTTATGCATCCCCAGGCTTTTGGTGCTTAAAACATCTGTGAGCTTTTCAGTTTAATACGCATGTTCTTATCTTTGTTTCTAGACGACAAGAGAAGACGGTAATGAAGCTTGTTGTTGATGCTGAGACGGATAAGGTTCTTGGAGCTTCCATGTTTGGGCCAGATGCACCTGAAATCATGCAGGTGTGTGTATATTTTCTGATTCGTTAGCCATACCCATCCTTAAGTTTTCTGCCCCCATATACTTTTTGTTATTCATGCATGTTCTGATCATTGTTTCTTGGTTATCATCTTCTCAGGGTATTGCTGTTGCGCTGAAGTGTGGAGCAACAAAGCAACAATTTGACAGTACTGTAAGTACCAAGTAACTTTCCTTGAGAGAGGGGCTAGACATGAGGATGTTAGTGATTCTTTCCATTCCTAACATCCCCTTGTCAGGCTCTTATAATGACCATGTTCTTATACTGCCACCTCTCCCCCGTAATTACCTCATGTAATGAACGTAGAAGGGATGCCATCTTTAAACTTCTAGATTTTTATTTTCATGTATGAAGTTCTTTACGGTGGCATGTGTTGAGCTGGCCTTTCCCTCATTTTCGATTGTGTATTACTGAGGGGGTTTTTTCGTTTGTTTCCCACAGGTGGGAATACACCCTTCTGCTGCTGAGGAATTTGTGACCATGCGTTCAGTGACTAGACGCGTTACTGCTGGTGGCAAACCAAAGACAACAAATCCGTAAAAAACATCAGCAGAAAAAGAAAATCCAAAAATGATATATTGCTTGAATTCAGCTTTCTCGTGGTCATCGGAAACTATTTCTTGTTAGCAAGTGCAAGAAATAGATGCAATTAGGGCGAGGCTATGACTTTTCAACCCAATAAAAGTTCGCGTCATGATATAGTATAGTATGCCTGGCAGTTCGGATGCTTCTATGGAAACTATTGTTTTTTTTTTTTTTACTTGAGTAATTAGATGTTACCTTTCAGTGGTGGACGAATACTATCTTAGAACCAATGTGGACTATTTGACTTTTTTTTATCTCTTATTAAATATGGCATGCGCCTTTTTATGGTTTTGTGAAAAGTTATTGTGCATTGTTTAATGTTTCGTGAAGGTAGGCTGTAACAGCTGCTTGCATGAAGAATTTGTTGATGTCGATTATGGATGTTGTATCCTGGATCTATAATACAAGGCTCTTGCTGCATGTAAGATTAAGACCTGCTTGTATACAGATATATCAAAAAAGTATCCGCTGTACCTAAATTGTTGTTTTTCCTGCACACACATCACATATTGTATACCCTTGTCCTTCACAGTAAGGACACTTTGCTCCTTCATCAACCCATTCCAAAAACTGCAGCATAGATTTTGATTGTGAGGATGTTGAAATGGAAAATAGTAAACATGAAGGACGTGTGTATGTGAAAAGTTTTCGTACCTGTGGCTCCACGTTTGGCTCACCAGTACCATCACATTCTGCAACAGAAAATCACTAATAAGCAACAACGCATGAGATTGCGCAATACCAGAACTACTGTTAGGTTCCTAATGATCATCGTGGCTGCAAAAGGCGAACTGCAAACTGCATCATTTTAGGTCAAATGGCAAGCATGGGCAAACTTCTATGAGCTTCCTCGATGACATCATTGTCAATATTTGATTAGAAAAACATGCTTGTACTTTGGATGTTCAGATACCTTGAAAATAAGAGAGTAAGCTAAAAGGTTAGATTGATTGATGGTTGCACCAGCTGCCAATTTCGCTGCCATTACATTGCCAGAAAATCTTAAACCGTTTCCAGAGCCCAGGCTGCTGTGTTTGCAGGCAGTGGGATATCTAACCAAATCAGGCAGTGAGGAATGCTACTATATATGAATTGCCAGCCGGTTAAAACTATTTTTTTGTCCCTCGAATGTATTTTAATATATTAGGTATTCTCAGCTACGGACAAAAGCAATAAACAGGAGAAACCTCATTTCAGTTCGTCATGCCTGGTTAACAAGAAGCTTTTAAATACAATCTGATAAAATGATACTTTATTCATAAATATGGATGTCCAATCCAGGTAGTGGCAACCAATTTACCTGTGCACAACAAACGACCCTCCCCACGACATGTAAGGCACTGTTTTGTGGAATCCTTCGATTTGCACCCGCTAACTTGTTTCTTTCTGCCATTAAGTCTAGAAGGTTCTTCCCAACGATTCTCCCCAAGAAGAAATACTCTATGATGCGATGCCTCAACTTCTGTTACTTCTTCTTTCACAACTTTCTGATGTATTTCTGAGATTTCTGTTGCAGACGTAACAGCAGCTCCATCAGCACCTTCCTAATGTACAGTGGATTTGAAGTCAGCAGCATATTTTGAAATTTCACAATCGCAAGGCATGTATTCTCAGTGTTCTTGCTAACCAGGGATCACTTGGAATGATATCTAAAACAATAAATATTCTGCTCATCAAAATTCCAAGCATGCTATCATTGCCGAAAGCATCTGTGCAAAGAGACAAATTTACTGGGATATGCATCCATCAGCACACATACACTCAGAGTTATATCCTGACAACCCATTAAACAACGATAGATTACAAGTACAAAATTGTACGCTATATAGGACTAACAAGTAAGCATTCAGTATTGTGAGAATATCACAATAAGAGCTTATACATGGCATTTCCACCCTTTATTCAGTATGGTTACAAGCATAGTGCTAGAAACAAGGACTTTAGTTTGACCTGGATACTTCAACAGTGTAACTCCAACATGGAAGGCTTATGAATTTTTAAAAGCAAGACATTACTTTCAGATTTCTGATTAAAAAACTAGAAAGGGAGCCAGTGTTTGTGTTGTTCAGAAACAAGACTAGAGTATTTCCTGTCCTCACAGTCACCCATTCAAACGTAAATCAAGGGGATGATGCATTTGAAACAGAAACTAAGCACAACTTTTATACAATATCAGTCCTGATTATTCTATTGCTAAAAATATCATAATCTGCATGTACCTCTGCTGGAACAGTTTGAGCGCTTCCCTTTTGAGTTTCGCTAATACTTGGCATCCGAGCATCAATATGTTGCTCCATATATAACCTTTTGAGGAGCTCTGTAGTCATTATTCCATCTTCAGAGGCACCTAAAGATGCCTGTCAAGCAAGATCATATGTTATCTATTAAAAACTGATCAATCGAACTATCCACTTAAACTATTAGCCACAAGCTAAGAGACTACCAGGATTTTAGAGAAAACGGCATGTGCATATGCATGTATGTACATTTTCCATGTACGAGGGAATGATATAATCAACCCGCGTGACATTTATTTCTGTCCATTTTGAGGTAACACAAGATGGAAATCTAAAAACTTACTTGCCAGGTCCTCACAGCACGTTCAGTCCCACTTGAGAAGCTAGAATATTCCATATCTTCCTCCCCTGAGTAAAATCCCAATTTTTGCAAAGCGTCCTGTAACAATCAGAAAAAGGTAGGAAATATATCAAAATACAACACACAAGCTTCGAATATCACCACTACAACAAATATTAAAAGAAAAAAATATATATGTAAAAAGCAGCACTCATATCATGTATTTGATAAACAATTCAAGTAGTACACATTGTTCTCCAAGCCTAATAATAATCATAATAAAAGAAGAAATGAAATTTAGTTAGTAAAATAGAGAGTAGAGTCAGACCTGCATCTCTTTTACTTGTTCTCCTTCGCTTCCTTTCCTTAGGGTTTTCCTCTCCTTCTCCTTCTTCTCCTCCAAAACCCTATCAATCACTTCCTTCTGTTCTTCCACCACATTCTCCTCCAACACAAGAGGTCTCGCACTGGACCCACTCTCTGCAATCAAATTGTTATTATTATTGTCTTTCAAAACCTGCAGTAACAACCCTACTTTAGCTACCGTATCCTCTCCTCCTTGAAGGACTGAGATCCGATTCTCTAGTGCTTCGATTTGAAGCTTTAAGGATTGTATTTGAGCGAGGAGCGATTCTCTGTCGCGGCTCCAACGCTTCTCTTCACGGAGCCACCTTTCCTCTTCACGTAGCCACCGCTGTTCCTCTCGGAGCCACAGGGATTCCTCTCGGTCTGGATTAGAAGAGAAGCAGATATAATGAGGTTTCGAAGGAGTAGAGCGCGAGAGTGGTAGTACTGTTGTGTGTTTGGAGAATTGGAGTGGAGAGAGTGTGCTGTGAGATTGCTTGTGGGGATGAAAAGGTTTAGGATTTAGAGAGAGGGGAAAACTAGAAGAAGACATTCTCATCATCATTATTATTAGATTTTTGGGATATAAAATAAAATAAAATGGAAGGGAGAGAAAGAAGAAGCCGGACTGCAAAGAAGATTTTTTTGCTGCTTCTTCAGAGTTTGAACTTTGAACCACACGATTGAATCAGAATAACAACAGCTGGCTGGCGGGAAGATAAAAATAATATCTTTTTTTATTTACAGTTTACACTTTCTCGGCTTTTATATTTTCTGTCTGGGAATTAGGAACATTGTTTCCTATCAACTTGGGCCTCAAGCCCCAAGCCCATTACAAATTCTTCAGACTCTGAAACATAATATTTACAGTATTGCTAAAACAATCGTAATTGTTAAGCTCGGTCAGTAACCCATCAGTCTTTCCATCACTTTATCCGAGTTGAGTTTTATTTCATCTTGGCGTCAAAGTTACCATGATCAAAGGATTACTTAGAAATATAATATCAATTTTTTTTATTTAAAAATATTTTAAAATAATATTTTAAAATTTTAATTTTTTATATTAATACGATAAAAAATAAAAAAATTTTAATTTTAAATATAAATACATATTTCGAACTACTCCTAAACTATGAAAGTTTTTTAAAAATTACTTTTTTACATTAGCATGAAAAAAAATAAAAAAAATTAATTTTAAATAAAAAATTAAAATTTCTAAATTTGAAGGTTACAGTTTTAAGCAATGGAGAGCGAGGCATACAAAACTTCAATACTTTTTTTTTAGGAGTTTGTAATTCAATAATTAACAAAAATAAAAACAATACATCAACCGTTTATAAAAAAATAAAAACCAACACAACTGAAAAATCTAAAGCTAAGTTTGAAAAACAATTAAAACGTAAAATAAACTAGGAAAAGAAGTAAAACAACAAAAAGCAACATGATACTAAAATAAATATAATACTAAATGTTTTTCATTTAAAATGATACTAAAATAATATTTTTTTTAAAATTAATTTCTTTAGAAACGACACAATTTCAAACTACCCTAAACAATGAAAATAATTTTAAAAATTACTTTTTTACATTAGCACGAAAAAAATAATAATTTTAAATAATTTTTTTTTATAAACACCAAATCGCAATTTACAGCTCCTAAACCTAAACCATGAAAGTTTTTTTTTCCATGCCAGCATCCTCTTATTCAACAAAAACATGCATGCACACTATGAGAAACAACTTCACCAACGAAAAATAAATAAATAAATAAGAATGCTTAATGATTGTTGTTCCACATTTTGTCTCCCCAAAAAGGTTACTGTCCTACTACTGTATACGAAAGGAGTTTGCATCAACCAACAGGTTTTCTTGTAAGCCTTGTCCCTTGATCAATGTAGCTAATGACGCCTAGAAAGCAAGCATCTGATTCGCTAGAGCAACCTCTTCAAGACAACAGAACAACCAACGAATAGGTTTACGACAAGAGATCTACAAATAACCCATTGAATGTGGGCTCGATGTTACCCTGCGGCAGTAAAAAGATCTACCGGACTCCTTTCAGCTTAGTCAAGCTTGACGTTGGAGTAGAGAAGGGTGTCCCTTGTGATTGGCATATTGAGGAGATAGTAGATCTGCGGCAATGAGAAGATTAACCAAGAAATTGTTTTTATATTGCAGCAAAAATGAATTGAACTTCTAGAAAAAAGTTAAAAGAGTCCCCGGTATGGTCTGAAATCTCAACCAAGTTGTTCTGAGATGCAAACACTGATAATTTAAAAAAAAAAAAAAAACTGCAGAATTTACTGCAGAATTTACAAATTAAGATGTGTATTCTACTGTCATCTCATCCAAAAAGAGAGTATAGAAAGTTAACCTTCCATTAAGCTTGTCTGAAACCCTAGTTTTGAAGGGTATGCCTATGAAATATATTGATTTAAGAGATTCATATAAGCTATCATGTTTAAAGGTATTCCTTGTTACGTGAAGGGATTAATTGAAGCTCAATTGTGAAGACAGGATTTAGCAAAGGAATTTGAGTAATGAAATTGAAAAAAAAATAAAATCTGCCGGTTTTAAATTGGCATGGATAATTCTTTTCTTTGCTAGCTTGTCCAGGTTTAATCTCACACGATGAATAGCTGTTCTATCAACAAAACTTGTAAGAGCTGTGAATCAGGCACCCTGTGCAGAATCTTAGTCCTAAACTCGGCAATGTCACAAAAAACATGGATCATTTGTCTAGATTATTCTATAAAAAGGTTCAAGGATAGGATAGTTATTCAACCCACCCCCTTCCTTTTCCTTCTCCAAACCTATAAGTCACATGCAATGCATCTCATTATTTTACCAGTAAGCAATCAAGCTTTTTTTTCTGCTTACAAAAAAATATGGATAAAGAAAAAAAGGGGTAGGGAATAGGGAACAATAGCACATTAGAGATGTTAATTAGCTCCATTTGCAGTTTTCCTAAATTAATTAGAGGGAAAAAAAAAGGAGAACGGTTTTTGTTGTTAGATAATCTTACCCCCAAAAGAGTAGCAATGATAAGAACAATTCCAGTTATCCAAGCAAGGGTCATTCTAACCAAGGCCACTTCTGCAATGGTTCCATTGCTAGGTGTTTTTGTTTCTTCCAACCAACGTGCAAATGGCTGGGAAGTCAGCACGACATCCAGCACTGTTTCTGATTCTAATGCAGGTGCGGTGTTAAAAAAGATTACTCCGGCAATTTGACCTGCCCAATTATCATTGGTTATTGCAATACAACCATAATTTTCAGGTACAGCAATATGCTAAGGAACAGCAATTGCTAATGGAAAAAAAAAGAACGCAAAATTTCATCACAAATATAGGGCAGAAACATTTACAAGAGACCCACAAAGCTAGCTTAAATTCTTCTTTTTTGTCGATTTAAAGACCTTGACATTGATATAACCAAAATAAGACATCTACAATTGGGTAAATGATTGGAAGCACTAAAAAAAAACACCAGGTCACTAATCCTTTCACCCATCATTTACATGAAAACTACAACATTACAGCTTAAGATTGTGTTGGTGATTTCCCAAAAACCCAAAAAACCAACCTTTGTAAGCTGTGTGCAATGAATCAAACATCTTGGACAATGTAGTAAGTAATAGCTCCAGCCCTTTCAGTTTAGCACCCTCGGGTCCATATTGCTCACCCAAAGCCTGTGATGTGAAATAAAATAAGTCATGAGCTAACCGCTTTCTAGTTGGGATATTCTCTTGAAAGATTGGGGCAGAAAATAACAGAAACATTTTGCATTCTGAACTTGGAAGATGTGGCGCAAAAAAAAATGTACGAATACTGAATAAATGATAAACCATGACAGAAACAATCAATTTTATAACTATATGATTTCATTAAATGAAGAAATGAATCGGTGAAAATCGACAACTCACAAACACTCGAAAGGATGCAATCAAGATCATTATATATCACCCAAATCACTATATAGGATTCTATCAGAAAACCCTCTAGAACCAAAGGGTGAAGCCAACCCAAAAGGAAGTATTGATTTTTCTCTCAACCTCAAGAATTAGCAGGCTCACTTCACAATTCCACCATTGCTTCCTTTTTCCACAAATTCACACACCAGTTAAATAAGATGATCGTTGTGCTATTGTTTCCTAAAGTTCATTGCAATAAACACCATCGTTGTCAAAATAAAAATTGAAAAAAAAGAAAAACCATGAACCAAAATTAGAAGCTGTTTGTTTGTATTCAGAGACTTTATATGCTCTTTCCTACGAGAGATTATTAGATACTCACGATCACTCCCCCGCTCACATAAATGTGGGATCCATGGGTAGTTATCAAGGTGAGTCCCAATTTGATGAGTCAAGGACCAATACACCAGGAGTTTTTATTTTTCTCCTTCCCTACTACATAAATTCTATGCTGAAGTAGACGATACACAAAAAATATTATGTAAGAAATAAAAATGGATATCGTCACCTTAAGACCATCAAAACAGCCCTTCAATAACTCTGCAGGTGGTTGAGTGCTCTGCGACAAATCTTCATGCATCTCTACTGCTCTTCTACTATTGCGGTACAGAGCTAGAAGACTTGCTATAAACTCCCTGTTTGCTTTCTGCAAACAATCAAAATCCAACCTTCTAATAAAAATTCGAAATTTATAAAATGAATGGTTCAATTTAAAATAAAAAAGGTTATAAATAATAATAAAAGACCTTAGACATATGAAAACTTGTAGTGGCACCACTAGCCAGTGGGATCGCTAACTCTCCATTCCATGCTTCCAAGGGATCAACAACATATGATCCACCCAACCAAGATGCCTAAACAAACACATGATGCCAAAGTCACACATTCAAGCCAAATGATCAATGACTAAGAAGAGATCAATAACACAGGAAAAAAAGAAATAACTGGGGGTAAATCAAAGTCAGGGCTTACAAAATCACTAATTTCCTTGTCAGTGAAGTCTGCCAACTCTTCATCTAGAGAAACCACTGAAACCTCTTCACCTGAAACGAACCTCGTAAAATAAATAGTCATAATAATGAAACAAATCTTCATATTCTTCAAAGCATACAGAGCATAAGTACCTGGAAGTTGAATGCCAGCCTTATCTGAACCAAGAACAATCTTGCTCTTGAAGGCACCATTGAACATGGCATTTGCTTGTTCAGCCACAGATGGGATTTCTGCGTGTCAAAATCATTCACTTAAATATCAAGTCAACAAAAGAAAACAAGTCAACAGCAAGCCAAGAGACCCTCGCCTCCAGTGACTTCCAGCATGAAAACAGCTCGAGGCCTGTTAAATGGAGTAGGCATGAGAACCTCGTTCAACTGCAGAAGCGAATACAGAATTTATCAAAACCAACAATTTCCACAGGACAAAATTGTAACTATAAAAATTTAAGTCTGCACTACATATTATTCCAAATGACCTTCGATGAACTAGTAGCTGAAAGAGCATCTGATGGCGCAAAACCAAGCAAGACCGACACAGCAGCACCAACTTCTCGAAGTGACATGGACTGTAAAAGCAGAGATTTAATCATTCCAACAGGCGCTCGTACTTGGTGAATAGAAGCAGTAACAAAATCATTGCTCAACCTTGAAGTAGACCATCAACGAAACACAACAGATGTGTGAAAGGTGATTGATCGACTCACCTTAAGATATCATGACTAGTATAATTGTGCAAATTGAAATGCAGTTTAAACACTCATCGTTGCGATTTTTTTAGTTCAATTGAGAAATTTCTAATGCCAATTTAAATCATCTCAGGTAACAGCTACGGACACTGAGTAACTTCCCTAGGATTTCTATTAACCGATAAAATCCAATAAATTACACATCAAAATTCTGCATCGGTCAGCTTGAATTGAAGAAGCGTATTACTTAAGCGTTGAAATGGCAAAAACCTGGACGACATCTTTTGGTGATGGAGTGCGCAGATATTGACGAGTCTGGCTATCGATGAAAAAAACCGAGCCAGCAGTCTCGGCCTGGAAGGGACAGGTTAATCAAATCAATCAAACGGTAACAAATTAGCAGATCATATCGAGCATAGATTGGTTTGAAGATATGTGTGTTGAGAAATATACGAAGATAGAGAGGCGTGTACCTTAGCTAATGAGAAGACAAGAGAGAAGATGACGAACAGATGCAAAAAGCTGCGTTTTTGGAAATCCATTTGTCCAGAGAGAGAGAGGAGAGATCTGTGGTATCAGGAAAGCCGAGAGGACGCCTCGAACTTTCATTAATCACTTTGACCCGCACTCCGCTGCGGGTCATGTATTTTTTTCTTCCAAAAATAAAAAATGAACAACCAAGCTTTTTTTTATATGGAAGTTAAAAATTTTATTTTATTTAATTAAATAAATTAAAATATATACATAAATAAATTATTAATCATAAAAAAA
>Ga0325404_1002136_pt1 | contig 21149 bp, 8 predicted proteins | sample PopdelMetagenome_18_FD_205664 | JGI IMG/M metagenome (GOLD analysis project Ga0325404, IMG submission 205664) | Populus deltoides microbial communities from Bellville, Georgia, United States - Xylem-Control-R1 | ecosystem: Host-associated > Plants > Phyllosphere > Stem > Wood/Secondary xylem... | reverse complement strand
ACACAATTTGGGGATTAAAATGATTATAAATAATTAATATGCTCCCATCTAGTTGGAGCACAGAACATATTCGATGACTCATTTTCTTATAAGAAAATCCAAATTGCAGGTCAATATCAAGGTAGAAACACTTGATGAACAGGGAATGGAATCAATTCATGCTACCATGCATTAATATAGGGTAGAAGTAGGCTGTAGTAGGTCGTCGATTGGACTATTTTTTTTTAAATATATATATAAATACTAGAGAAAATGCATGCCGAAGTGGACTAGACTGATATAATGGGGGGCATGAGTCATGACAACCATGGGTTAATTTTAACAAAGGGAAATGGCAGAGGGTTTAATATTTTTTTCGAAATTTACAGTATTATAATTGTTGATTTTGAGTTTTCTATCAAATAAAATAAAATAAAATAATTATGATAGACTGACCCCTAATAAAGCAATAGGAAAATCTGGTTTGAGAGAAAACGTGGAGAAGTCGTGGCTTTCAATGTCAGACCGTTTCTTTGTATTTTTCCTGTATTGAATATTGCACACTTGTTTTTTTATATAAATATAACCCTAACTTTAAAGGATTTTACACAATGAATCCTAATACATTGACGGTGATTACTATATGGGTTTTTGAAATACGTATATGGACTAAAAACATTAATTTTAATTGTTTTTCAAGAGTCCAATGATTTTGATGGATAATCTAGAGTTTTTAGGATTTGAAAAATCAATTTTTTAGGTTTGGTCAACTCTGCAAGGTTGAGTTGTTGTAAATTACAGATCGTTCAATTATTCAGTCTTTAATAGTAATTTACACAAACTACCGGATCAAAAATCTTCCAAGATCTTTTTAGAAGGGATGAATTACTATACCTTGAGTACTAGCATTTTCTTTTGTATTTTAAGGTGTTTTTTGCACTATATATTTTGTAACATCTTTACAAAACAAATATGAGTTATAACCTTATCTATAGTAAGAGACTTTTTCAATAAAACTTGCGTGCGGGTACTTAAGTTGTTACCCACACGCAAGTCTTATATGTGTGTGTATATATATATATATATTATTTCAAGATAATTTTAAAATTTACTCAATCAAGTCCCAACTTAATTTTTCTAAGTCTAAAATTGTAATCTTTTGTATAAATTACATTCGAATCTTTAATTTGTAAAACTTCTTTACAATAAATTCCAACTTGATTAATCATTCGAGTTTAATCTTTTATCACTGATTCTTTATGTGTGTGACCCATTTGATCCAAATAAAAATCATAAACCTAAATAAAATAAGATTGAGTAAATTAAACAATTTAATTTATAACCAATTCAACAACTATTTGATTTATATTTGAAGATCACTTGCATCGTCTAGCAACATATCATAATTCACCAATTGCTTGATTTATAAGTGATTTGACTAAACCTTTTAATGATCAGTTTCTCAGTGCAATTATTATCCATTCATCAAGAATGTTTGGATTTGAACATTTAAGCATGGAGTGTGATGCAAACACCTCTCAAGATATGCTAAAATCTTGTTTGAATGGTTTGCAACTTGCTTCAAAGAAGCAAAGTTATACGCAATGATCACTCCCACCTCACGTCTATAAAGAGACACGAACGAGTAGTGTAAAATCACAACGAAGTTTATCAATCATTCAAAGAGTTTGCAAGTTCAATTAAGAACTTAGTATGAGAATCACTCAACCACAAAAGATAACAAGAATATTGATTTTTTACTAAAAAGTTTTTTTTCTTCCTAAAAGGTCTCTATAAAAAAAGTATTTATACTAAAAAGAATTCTAAGTCTAATATTATATCCCTAATGAATATAGACAAAACTAATAAATAATATAATAATAATACAATGAAATAAAATTTAAATAAAGACCCTAATATCTCTAAAATGCCTAATAATAGCTAAAAGATAAATAAAATAATAGCCCAACTACTTTAAATAAGACTAAAGTTATTTTCATAATTTGTTGACATAATCGAAACCCAACTTCAAACTTATGGTTTTCTCTCATTTAATGAATTATAAGGTATGCCATATATCAATGTAAAACTATGGATTTCTAAATCACAATGAAATTATGTTCACATTAAAATTCCTTTAATAACTCCAGTTATGACCAAAATAGTAGCAAAAGATCAAAATTAACAAATTAAAATTTTTTTATTCTAATTTTTTTGTAATGTCTAAATGTCTACTTACAAGCCCTTTTTGAAAATGAATTAAATTAACAAGGACTTTTACTTTATTATTTAATATCTTCTTAAAGTCCACTTTAACCTATGTGTCTTAAAGAAGTCCATTAAAAATCACTTTAACCTTTTAACCCTAAGTCTTGTAATTGGACCAACTTAAACCTCTAACGGATCTCTTAATGTTGCTTGGATTGTATCATTCCCTCTCAACTCGAAAGGATTCATTCTCAAATCATCACCTACATCAAATAAAAAGAGATAAGAAACATTGAATACAACATTAACATCATACTCACTTGGTAGATTCAATTTGTATGTATTTTTATTAATCCTTTCTATGATATGAAAAGATCATTTTCTCAAAGCATCAATTTTGATCTTCTTTGTTCAGGAAACCTTTCATTCCTTATAAGCACCCAAAACTAATCTCTTGGATCAAACCTTACTAATTTGCGTCATCTATTAGCCTATGCATATTTCTTATTCTTTTTCTCTATCTGTTGTTATATCTTTGCATGTAAGTCTTTCACCATCTATGCTTTTTGATTACCATTAAGACTAACCCTTTCATCAACAAGTAAATGAATTAAATCTAATGGTGTTAAGGGATTATAACCATAAATAACATCAAATAATGAATAATCAATAGTAGAATGCACACTATGATTATATGTAAATTCAATAACTGACAAACAATCTTTCTAATTTTAAAGATTATTTTGAATGACACCTCTTAATAATTAAGTTAAAGTCCTATTTAGTACTTTAGTTTAATCATCTATTTATGGATGACAATTATTAGAAAATAAAAGTTTAGCTCCTAAATTACCCCACAAAACCTTTCAAAAGTAGAAAAAAAAACTTAACATCTAAAGCAGATATGATGCTTCTTGGAACACCATGTAACTAAACTACCTTCCTAAAGAATAAATCTGTTATATTCATTGCATCATCAGTTTTATAACAAGATATGAAATGTGTCATCTTAGAAAATCTATCTATAACAATAAATATAGAGTTTTTTCCTTACCTTGCCATGGGTAAACCCAAAATAAAGTCTATAGAAATATCAACCCAAGGTTCTTTAGGAACATGTAAAGGTGTATTTAACCCATGAGACATCACTTTAGACTTAGTTTGTTTACATGTTGTGCACCTATCACAAATTCTTTGCACATTTCTTTTCATGTTAGGCCAATAAAAAATATTTATGTAAAACTTCTAAAATCTTAATAACCCCAAAGTATCTCATTAATCCACCATCATGAGCTTCCCTTACAAGAAATTCATGCATTGAATAATTAGGCAAACATAATCTTTATCTTTGAATAAAAATCCATCATGCCTAAAAAACCCATTAGTTGCTGCAAATTCATATTGGAAATAAATTGCACCAAAATCAATATCATCATGATATAATTCTTTTACACATTCAAATTCTAAAAGTCTAGTATTCAAAGAATTAAGAAGAAAATATTTTCACGATAATGCATATGCAACTATATTTTCCTTACCTTGCTTGTATTTGATAACATATAAGAATGTTTCAATAAATTCCACTCACTTGGCATAACTACGATTCAACTTACCTTGACTTTCAAGTGTCTCAAATATTGGTGATCGATATGAATCACAAACTTCTTAGGCTTAAGACAATGTTGTCAAGTCTCCAAAATCCTCATTAATGCATATAACTCTTTATCATATGTTGGGTAGTTTAGAGTTGAACCATTAAGCTTTTCACTAAAATAGACCATAAACCTTTTATCTTGCATTAAAACAACTCCAATACCTATACCTAAAGCATCACATTTAATCTCAAAAGGTTTTGTAAAGTTCAGTAAAATAAGAAATGGGGTTGGAATAAGCTCTTTTTTTTATAACAAATTAAAACTTTTCTCTTGTATAATTTTTCATTTAAAACTTATTGTTTTTTTTATATATAATTTTAGTTAATGGATCAACTATTATCTAAAATCTTTCACAAATCTTTTATAGAAACTAGTCAATCCTTGAAAACTTCTTACCTCACTTACCATCTTAGGTGTAGACCACTCTTTCATAACCTTAACCTTAGCCTCATCCATCTCAATACTAGTTGTGCTAACAACATATCCAAGATAAAAAAAAAATTTCCATGCAAAAATCATACTTCTTTAGATTATGATACAAAATTTCCTTTCTAAGTACATTAAATACTTGTCTTAAATGATCTATATACTCATCTAATCCCTTACTATAAATCTATATATCATCAAAATATACAATTGCAAACCTACCAATGAATGCACACAATATATAGTTTATCAATCTTATTAAAATTTTGGTCACATTAGTAAGTTTAAAAGGCATGATTACTCATACAAATTATATTTAGTTTTATAAGTAGTTTTCTATTCATCATATTTTTTCATTGTAATCTGATGATATCTACTTTTAAGATCAATTTTGAAAAACAAACAAGATCCATGTAATTCATCAAACATATCATCTAATCTAGGAATATGATTTTTTTTTAGATAAATGTAATTGTATTAAAAGGAAAAAACTATACAAAAGTACGAGGGGTATACCTCAAGAAGCCTGTTACCTAGGTCAAACTTACCGAAAGAAACAAGAAAAAGAAGCAAAAGCTTTAGAAGCTCAAAAGTTTAAAAGTAGACTCCTTAGACAAAAAATTGGTTAACTAGTTGACTAGTTTCTAGAAAACCCAAAACTGATCCATTAGTGGTTCATATAGAAACCCATGAATTCAAATACACAGAAATTGGTCGATCGATTCTTGAAAATCACAGAACCAGTTAACCAATTCTATTAAACAATATAAGTGGTAAGTAGAAACGCAAAAAGCAATAAAAACAATGATACCACATGACTCTAGGAGGCATAAGATGGACTTGAGAGCAGCTGAAATTTGATACCTTGGATCAAGCTCAACCAAACAAGACCTAATAAGCTCAAAAATCTCTTTCCAAACATCCTTATAAGATCAGTAAAATCAATGAAAAAATCAGTTATTTTTCTCATACCAGATGAATTAAACCATGGCTAAGAGAACCAATCGAGCAAGTAGATGGATAAACTCCCCTTTCTTTTTCAAGTGCATATATGCCTATTGAAGTAGAGGTCGCCATACCATAGAAGGCCAACCCGAAATGGTCTTGCTTGTGATAACACCCCAAACTACAACAGAAAAAAGGACATTGAAAGAACAAATGGTCATGTGTCTCAACCTACGACCCACAAGGAATACATATCAAAAAAAGCCAAAGGATAAACGAATGCCTTGGGACAAATCCTAGACACCAAAGAAGATGGTGTATAGAGTTTGTGGGTTTGGAATTTTTAAGAACATCCCATGCCGAGTTAATAGAGAACCTCTCTAAAGAATGTCTCTTAAGGTGGAAATTAACTAAGTTCTAAATAGGCTGAAGCTCCGGACTATCCGATGAAAAAGCCCAAGTACCTTTCTCAATAGCGTTTGACACCTTGACATCCTAAGGGATCCTAGTAGAAGTTAGTGCCCTGAAAGGCAATAAGTTGCAAAACTGTTGGCCATCTGACAACCAATAATTTAACCACAAAGAAGTTATAGTCTCATCACTAATATAGGAAACAAACTTCCCTCTACATTAATCTCTACTAAGAAAAATCTTCCTCCATGACTAAAAAGACACTGAAGAAGGCCTAGCATGCCATAAAGATCTACCTTTAAGTAAAATATTATAGACCCATCTAGACCAAATTGATGATCTATCTAAAAGAATTTTTCAAATATGGTTAAGAATGGCTACTTTATTCCAAATCTAAACCCTCTTAATTCCTAGGCCACCCTCTTTCAGGGGATAACAAACATAGGCCCAAGTGACCTTATCTCTTGAGTGGGAAAGAGAGCGATTTTTCCAAAGAAAGATGACCAAGATACCTTCAATCCTTTAAATAATAGAGCAAGAATGAATATTGAGGATCATTATACCTGGATGGAGAAGAGAACTAATTTGATAAGTTGAGGATGCCAAACATAAATAAGAGAAGCTAAGGTCCACAACTTGATCCTAAAGAGAATTTGCTCTACCAAAGGCATACAATTAATGTGTGTCAGTCTAGTAGATATCAATGGGACACCTGGGTACTTGATCAACAAAGAGCCTAGCCTAAAACCTAAAAGATTATGCAAAGAGATCACAAGCTCATTATTAACTCCTGATAAGAAGACATGACTTTTCTCTAGATTTGTAACAATTTCATACAACCCTATAATATCATCTAAAACACTTCTTATAATCTTGATTGAGTCTGTAGCTGCCCAAAAAAATAATAAGGTCATCTACAAAGCACAAATAAGTAATGATAGTATGTTGGCATTGTTAATGATATCATAACTTCGGGTTATGTGAAGCTTTTCTAAGAATGCCTCATAAGCCATTCATAGCCATAATAAATAGGTAAGGAGTCAAAGGATCACCTTACTGAAGACCCATGAAAGATGGTAAGAAACCTTATCTCTCTCTATTCATGGCTATGGAGAAATGAGTTGCAGACATGCACACCTTTATCCATCTAACTATGACACCAGGAACTCCTATAGCCCTAAATTCATAAGGATAAATTCCTAACTAATCATATCAAAACCTTTTTTTAAGTCTATTTTCAAAGCATATCTAGGCATAGGACTAGCTGGGTGATAGTTATGAATGAGCCACTGAGTCAACAAGATAGCATCTAATATTTGCCTACCTAGAATAAAAACAGTCTTAGCAGGACTAATAACATCTAAAAAAATCCTCTTTAATTAGATATGCATTTATACATCATGTTACAATGTAAGATAGGTCTAAAGTCATTTATAGTTATGGGTGTTGCAATTTAAGGAACTAAATCAATCCTAGTAGTATTAACACACCTAGGAAGAGTAGAGGAATTAAAGAAGTACCTCAGTAGCAATGAAGTCTCTACCAATAATGTCCTAATTTCTTTTGATGAACAAAAAGGTATAACCATCTAGACCGGAAGCTTTATAATCTGGGATGAAAAATTCTTAATCTCATCAACTGTGATGCATGACTCCAAAAGAGGAACAATGTCAGAAGTAGTTATATTAGAGAAGTACTAAATACATCCTCTGAAATGATAGTTGAGTGTGTAAAAAGTAGTTATTGGAAGTAACAGACTGCTAACTGACCTAGACCCTGCTGATCTTAAACTTGAGATCTTATCTCATCAGTCAACCAATGGATCTTGTTCTTAACCTGTCTATAAAGGAATGATATATGGAAGAACATGGTGTTTTTATCTCCCATGTTTAACCACTGAATCTAAGACCTTTGTTTGTAAAACGTTTTCTCATCTTTTCTCAATTAAAAGAACTCATTAACAAGCTCTTTCTTTGCTACTTGATAGTAATTAATCCGATGAGAACCATCAAGAAGAGTCTATGTTGTGGCCTATTTAGTCTTTGCCTCAACCACATGACTAGTGATGTAGCTAATGTGTTAGTGATGTAAAGACTTCAACTTAAGCTTTAATAATCCAAGTCTCTTGATAAACCAGTATATAGGGTTACCATCCACAGGAATCTTTCATGTATCCACAACTAAACCCAAGAAATTATCCCTATCAGCCCATAGATTAAAAAACTTAAAAATGCTTTTAGCTTGGGAAGAGGAAAAACGATTGAAAAAACATAGCATTGTGATATGAGGAGTCTCTAGGTAAGAATTCATAATAAGTAGTTGTTCAAGTAAAGAACCAATACAAGTTGTCAAATATCCAACCTAGCTTCTCAAGAATAATACCCCTACCATGTTAACCATTGTGCCAAGTTTATCTTAGGCTTGAATAAGGAACTTTAACTAGTTTCACTGCCTGAATACATCTGCCAAAATCATCTAGGTGATCATGTCAAGTAAGATCACCCCCACACTTATTAATAGAGCTTAACATAACATTAAAATATCCTAAAATAAGCAATGATGTTGACCAAAATACAGTAGCACGGAACCTCAAGCAATCCCATAGGTTTTAACACCTCTAAGGTGTAGTGAAGCCGTAAACAAAAATGACACCAAAGAAGCACCCACCAACCAAACTCCCTCACAAGTTATCCACTATTGAGAAGAAGGCAAGCAAACAATAATACATACCATCAGATCCTATCAAACTAGAATATGACAGTTAAAATTAACCAAGAATTAAAAAGAAACTGCCATAATGGAGGATTTATAGTTGCCTCAACCCCCTATATGGATAGATGCAATCTTAGTCTCAAGAATATCTACTACGCTAAGATTATAATTATTAACCTAAACCTTTATTGCTTTATGTTTTGGTGAGCCATTAAGACCCCTAATATTCCAACTTCCTATATTATACATGGACATAGAAAACATGATAACAAAACAAAAGAAAATAATTAGAGGGCCTTAGGCCCCCCTTGTCTTTTTCATACTTTGTCCAGTTTCTTGATTACTAAGAGGATCATCCTTACTTGTTTCACTTGGCTGAGAAGGTGTCGAGGTAGAAACTAAAGAACCCTTGGTCAGTAAAGTTAATTGGGGTTGGTCCCTCTCGATAAGCAATATATCATGATATGAGTTAGCTTCTAACCTATCATCATCATTAAATTTGACCCTCTCAAGATCATAAGGTTCAACTACTTTTATAGTAGCCTACATTTTTAACCGATCAATCGATTTCTTTAAAGTTTGAACTAGTGGACCATTTCTAGGGACAATAGCTCCCGAGAGCTTTGTTGTGTCTACCAGTCATCTAGTTCTTGGGATGGTTGAACTTGTCGACCGGTTCCAACAAAACTGTTTGTTTGGGTTACTGATTTCACTGTACCTGCAACAATCAAAAGGGATGCAGCTCTTCAGCAATAATAACTAGTGAGTTACATGCATATAGAGCACCTTTATTTTTTTTTAATCTTGAGTATGTCTTCTATCGATAAGGTTGGACCCTCAACCAATGTCTTGTATGAGTGGCTAAAAAATTTACAAATCTTACAAGCTCATGGCTTGCATTCATAATCAACCATAATTATGATAGGCTCCATAGATAACCTACATCGAAGCTAAAAAACATGGACCATGGGTAGCGAAGCATCCAATTCAACATAAATTCTAGTATAGTCAAGCTAAGTGCCATTAACTATTTATTCCTCACAAACCAATAGTCTCCCTACTATACTTGCGACCATGCCTAAGCCTATCTCATTCTAAAGAGGATAAGGTAAACCCTGAAAGCAAACCTATACAGGCACCTTTAAAATTTTATTCTAGTTAAGAAAAAAAATATTAGTTCTAAATTTGGAGGACAATGAATATCCCCACAAACATCCATAAGCCCTTCTCTATAAATAAGTGAGCAACATCCTTACTCTTGAATCAAAAAATCAAGAAACCTTTTTGTGTCATCATGACACCTATAAGGCCATAATTTTTCCATACTCGGAATGTAATAGAATTGGCTGCATGGTAAGGCATCTTATAACATAAAAGAATCCCACCAATTATTGGTTCCATTTCGATGCACTCTCATTAATGACATTATCTAGAATGTCTAAAATGATGTCAATCTCTTGCCGTTGAAAAAAAGGTTATCTTGGCACAGGTTATAGCATTTGAGACCTTTACTTTATCAACTTATGAAGTGTTAGAGATAGAGTTTAGGGTGGTGGTGTTCTTGTGAGTTGTGGTGAAAACTTGTGTGGGCATAAGTTGGGTTTTTTTTATGAGGTTGTTTAGGGATATTCTTGGTGTTTTGAGGAGGTTGGAGGATGGTTTTGGTGGTGGTTATGGTGTTTGAGGTATTGGTGGTGGTATTAAAGGCTTTTTTTGGTGGTTGTAGCGGGATTAGAAGTAGGTCGTAGGGTTAACCGGTTTATAGGTGATTGATATTTATGTCTTGACAGCAACTGAAAACTGACAGAAGCTAGTCCAAGAAGTAAAAAACTTTCGAAGAATGTTGAAACCTAATCTCCACTGTTCAGAACAAAAAGGACATCTAGCCAAACCTTTTTAAGAAAAATAAAGTTGATCCAATAATGAAACAAGACAGATAGTTTACGTGGAAAAAAAATAATACATAAAGACATAAATGAGGGATAAAATTGTAATTAATGGTAAAATTGCCTTTAAAATAGCCTCGAGGCCTACCAGTCTAACTTAGAAAAAAAATATGAGAACTTTAGGTCCTTTCATCCAAACTTTTAAGAAAATTCACAAAATGGGTAAGATTAAAGAGAGTTTTATAAAGATTAAGATATTTCTAGCTTGTTCATCCAATAAAAAAAACAAACAAAATGAGAAACTAGAGAGAAAATCAACTAGAGAGAGAATGGAGAATTTGGAAAAGCCAACCTAAATAAGGCAATATAGTCCGATGGTTATATTTATGGCATCCATCTTTAGATTAGGCTGAGTTTTGGATATATTTTTCTTCTCGCCACCCTTAACAATCTTACTGGAGGGATTTGTAAGATCATTTTTTGTTTGAGAGAAATCATTATGAGAAATGTTTTGGAAAAACACCATATAGGGAAGTTTCAGTCGCCGGCCATGTTCTCTCATTACCATCGTTGGATCACATTTTGTTTTGGATATGTGGTGTGCCTGGATGGTTTCTTCACTCCGGATGACGAACATTAGAAACAATCATTCCAAAAAGTTTTTATTCATTTTGAAAAGTAGCTCACCAATTTTCAAGTCAACTTGGTTTTATTCCGATCTAGGAAGATATAATTGTTAGATCATTTTGGTTTTGAGATATATTGTGCGCGACTTCAATTTCTATATTTGGATTGTTGTTTTGAAAATATAATCTAAGCTTAATGACGTATTGCTTTTTGAAGTTGTTGCTATTTTTCACAAAATGTAGGAAACTTGAGTAAATACACGTTTTGATGAAATTAGAATTGTATGGGTATTAGGGTTTATGGAAGATATAGTGGTAGAATGTGTTCTTGTATTTAATATTGATGTAGATGAATTGTGTATTCATTGTATGAGGGAAATGATGATTATGGTGTAAGAATATGAAAGAACATTATTATATAAGCATGTTGAATGAATAAAAGGCTAACTTGTAGGTTGTGTGGATGTGAATGAGGTAGAACCATAAAGAAATTGGAATGAAAGAAATTTGAAAAATGAAACATATTTAAGGCTAGCCATAAAAACATTTTTGGGAAATTGATTAGTTGATGAATATTATCATTGATTGTAACTAGTAGGATGAAATTATTGTTGTGATAATTATATAAGAACATTAGTTGTTTAGGTTTGTTGCATATGTTTAATTTTATAAGGAGAAAGTGAAAAATAAAGGGTTCATTGTTTTTTTGTGTTAATAATGCTAAATAATGATATCAATATATGGAGTGAGTAAAAGAAATAAGAGAAATTCCACAGGGAGAAGTTTCTTTATTTTGGCTGAATCTTGCTAGAACTTGGTATGGACATTATGAGTTCTTTGAGTTTATTAATGCTCCAACAATATTTATGGATTTAATAAACTAAATCTTTCACCCTTGGTTGGATAAACATACAATTGTATTAATAGATGACATCCTTATTTATTCTAGCTCTTTTTTAGAGCATGAACAACACTTAAGAGTTATGTTGCAAACCTTAAGAGATCACTGGTTGTATGTGAAACTGAACAAGTGTGAGTTTTTGTTGAATGAGGTGGTTTTTTAGGACATGTAACTTCAGCAAATGGTATCTTTATGGATCTAAAAAAGGTAGAAGCTATATTGAGTTGGGGGAAACCAATGAATGTAACAGAGATTCAGTGTTTTCTTAGTCTAGCTAGTTATTATAAGAGATTTATTAAAGGATTCACTATTATTGCAACTTCTCTGACACTATTAACTAGAAAGGAGATGAAGTTTAAATGGTCAAAGAAACGCGAGGAAGGCTTCCATAAATTGAAGATGAGGCTTACCACCACCCTTGTACTGACACTTCCATTGAAAAAAGAGCTTGAGTGTGTTTCGATGCAACACAGAAGAGTCATAGCATATACATCTCGATAGATAAAGCCACATGAAATTAACTACCCAGTTCACGACTTTGAACATGCATTGAAAAAGGAGCCTGGGTGTGTTTAGATGCAACACGAAAGAGTTATAGCATATGTATCTTGATAGTTGAAGCCACATGAAATTAACTACCCAGTTCATGACCTTAAACTTGCAATTGTGGTGTTTGCCCTAAGAGTGTAGAGACATTACTTGTATGGGATACAACTAAACATGGTCCAGGGTTAATTAGGTGGGGGTATAAATACCTTGAGTCAAAAGAGCATGACCCTTCCCCTTCCTATTAAGGTCGACCAGAACTTAACATCAACTTTCCTTTTTCTTCCAATTTTCTCCATTAAAACTCTTGCATGTCATTAAAAGATGATGTTTGAATAAGTAATGAGTGAGTATAATGGTGGAAACAACCATTTAAAGGTGTAGGAAGAAAAAGAGATTCGGTTAAGGAAGAAGAAATTTAAAAGAGAACCAAGTTAAAAAGAAAAAAAGAAGAAACTATTAAGGGATACTTTCAAATCTTGTTCAAAATTCATGTGGATAAGGAGCTAAAACGGTCCAACGTACGGACATAAAAGCACGATAACAAGCCCTAAGTAGGTGGTGAAAACCTCCAATAAGATTTATCAGTGTATTTTCTTTGTTCCTAAGCTTGATTTGAGTCCTAAATTATTTACAGAGTCAATTTTTAATTGAAATTTGATGTTGTTGTTAGCTGCCATTGGAGTTGCAGATATGGCAATGGAATTTAATGCATGATTTTGATGATTTGATGTTTTTTTATCAGTTCTTTTGATTTAAATATGTTTAGTATTGATAATGTGGTTTGTGAGGACCAAAAACATTTTATTTAAAGGCCTAAAAGGTCATTTTCAAGGTTTAACAGTGTGCTAGGTTTTTTATGGGTTGCTAGGCAGTGTTCTTCATGTTCTTAGGAAAAACATTGCTTTAGTTTTATGATTTGGATCACTTTTGGTTCATTCCTTTACACTAAAAACTTTTTGATATTTGACTAGTTAATAATCTAGAGTTTATTAGCACCAATAACAAGTCTTTCATGAGTTTAAATCCGAGGGTTTCAGTTTAGAACCGAAACTCATTTAGACCAAATTGTGTTGATAATCAAAATAAATAGATGCTAGATTATTTATCCTTACATGATTCATAACATATCAGTGGCCTTATTTTGATCATATCTGGTTTGGTTGGAGAGTTATGTTGATGGAATTATTATAATTGTTCTTCGTATTCTTTATTTTTTTCTTTGTTTTATCAATTTTTAGTAAAAACAAACTGAATTTTTTTTATTAAGTTTGATTCGTTTTAAGTTTTGATTTGGTTTTTGGTTTACTTTTCTGGTCAAACTATGTCTTTGGTTCGGTTTATGGTCTAACTAAAAATTTCAGGTCAACCCAGTTAAGTTAACTTGGTCGGGTTGACTCGGTTACATCAACTCAATTGCGTCAAAATTGGATCATAGGTTAAGACCCTGTTTGGCTGACAATGTTTTTCCAAAGGTTTTCTTTAGCTTAAGAGTGTGTTTGACAAACACCTCTTAAGCCTATTTAACAATTTTGATTTTAGAGAAAAATGAGTTTTTACCAAACATGACCTTAAAAAAGAGAAAGATTTCTACTTGTTGCATATGATCTAATTCTTATAAAAAATTGCATTTTATTTATAAAAAAATATTTTAGCATTATTTTAAAAAATTGTTTGTTTTTCTTTGTATTTTTATGGAATTTACAATAAGTTTATGAAAGTCCTTAAGGATTTGGCCAATATTTCAATAACCGTTAGTTTTCATTTTTTCTTTTCTCTGAAAGTTAATGGTCAACATTCTAGTATAAATGTTGGACCTATAAGTAGAATGGTATTTTAAAAATTTTTTTGTTTGTCTTTGTATTTTTATAGAATTTACAATAAGTTTATGAAAGTCCTTAAGAATTTGGCCAATATTTCAATAACCGTTAGTTTTCATTTTTTTTTTCTCTGAAAGTTAATGGTCAACATTCTAGTATAAATGTTGGACCTATAAGTAGACTGGTATTTAAATATGAAAAAACAACACCTTCTCCAGCCATTGACAACAGGATATTCTTCCAGCCTCTATTAAAGCAGCATCAGAAACTCTCCTTCATGACAACAATCTTGTCTCTGCCATGAGCAGCAGGCCAGATCTTTAACTAAGAGCAACGTCAGACCGCCTCCCTCATCTTCGCCTCCTGCCACAGCCATGCCAAGTGAGTTCTCTTCTTCTTTCCCTGTTTTGCTAAATTAATTAGGATGTTACTGTTGCTTGCATGCGTGAATTATTCATGCATGCATTCAACAATGGTCAGTCGGGTCATTGGCTTGGGCCAGTGACCGGGCTGGCCGCTGGGTCTAGCTCAACCCATACAGCTAAGCTAGATATAGTAAAAAAAAGTTCCCTTTTTCTTGATCAAAATTTTACAGATTTATTCATTGGCGTCAGGGTTAGGAATACTGTATTTTTTGGGTTACACAATATAAACCAATGCTAGAGTCAATCTTCATAGGCGAATATTCACTGATTTCAGAGTCAGGAATATTATAAGAAGAACATAAGAGCAGAAAAAAAAAACCTTTAACAATTCAAAACAAAACCAGTAATATAGCCTGCCTCAGGTAGGACGGTTAATGGGTGATAACATCTTCTATTTCGAGTAACCAGTCCCGTACCATTAGAATATATGTTGACCAGTTAGGGTTCCTAGTGACCATAATACTAGGTGGCGACTCCTTGAACAAAGACCTTTTCCTCCCAAAGAACAAGATGCCAGATATCTGTTCTTTTTCCATTTGAGATTTAATTTTTAATGGGTCCCCGCGATGTCCGGGTGTGACACATTTTTAGGACCCCAAGTACTGGTGCTTCACTTTTGGGAATGTAGACATATGTCCTACTTTGAAAAAGTATGGTTTACTAATCGAATTCTCTCGAAATCTATATAAAGTCTACTTCCACCAAATGCATGATAGAGTGCTAACTGAATTGGCTAAATTGATCAAAGTTCCATATCTCCAAAAGATATTGGAGAAAAATGCTATTGGCCTAGAGTGGAAGATGATCAAAATGGTATTCAAAAGGAGGAAGAATGACTCTAGGTTTGTTGAAGAAAAGGGCATAATACTTGCTTTAAGAGTTTTTGGTTTGCTATTATTTCCAAACCCCACAGGAATAATTAGTTTAGAGGCGGCTGTAACTTTTGTTGCATATGAAAACACTAAGATAAATCCCACTACGGCGATACTAGAAAAATCTATCTTAACGCTCAACCATTGTATGAGTGTTGGTAAGGGATCAATAAGATGTTGTGAACAATTGCTTTACATATGACTGATTAGCCATATAAAAACCAAAAAGCCAATATTTAACAACTTCTGGTGGTTTAGTAAAAAACCATTAGAGATAGTTAAAGAAGAGGAGTGGAAGGACCTGTGCGAGGAAAATTAGAAAGTAAAATTTCAAGGAATCCTGCAAAAAGAAGTGAAGTTGTAAGCCCTATGGATGAGAGCAACAAATTTCTTGATAAGTTGTGGGCAAATACAATGGGTGCCTCTGATGAGAGTAATTGGATATGTCAGCTACGCATTCACTTTGACTGTAAGGCAACTTGGGGGTATACAACATGTGATAAGGACATCTAGGTTATCCTAATTCTTTAGGTTATTCAAAGACCAATATGTTTTGGAAGTTGTGGAGAATATCAAGCAAAACTATAAGCTTCTGGTATTGGTTAGGAAGGAATTAAATGGTTTGAGAGATCCAGTTACTAGTGAAAATATCCAAAATGAAGAAATGTATCACTAATCTTCATCCCCATAACTCTTGGATTTGAAGCTGAGACTTCGCAAGCTGTTGAACAAACTAAAAAAAAGAGGATTAACAATTATTACTAAGGCATATTTGTGTTTTTCTAACCACTGGTCTGTCTATTGATCAAAGCAGGTTCATCCAAGTAGAGTGAATCACCATGACTTTATGGGTCGAGCCTAGCTATTTTAAAAACAAACAAAAAGAATTGTAATTTTGTCTTTTCATTAATATTTGAAATACATCTTACGTATATGTTCATAATATATGGCATGAAAATAAACAAATTGATTTTATTGATGTTTTTAAAATGTAGGCCAAGTTCTCATGGATTTAATAAACTTGTTATTAAATCAAAAAAACATGTCAAAATATAAGAAAAACTTATTTTTCTTGAATTTTGGTATTTAAAAAAATATTAAATCATGCCAGATATTTTTTTATGCAAATATGATTTTTATTTGAGAGAATTGGCCATATGATATTTAAGAATATTTAAATGTATTTTTGAAAGAAAGATTTTTGTTTTTTTAAATAAAATTAGGTTATTTAATTCTTGAAAAACACTTCGTATGTAGGTTACAATTCTAAATATTAAATATGAGTGTGAAAGAATACACGAGAGGCCAAAAAATAATTGCAAAATAAAAATAATAATTGCAAAATAAATCTTCAAATTTAATTAGAATTTAATTATGACAATGTTTGGAAAACACTAAAAAAACATAAATACAAGGCTCAAAATTTTTCTTGTGGCGTGTTTTCCAAACAAGCTTTTAGGTGAGTTAGTGGGCAATGTGTTCTTGTGTATTTGACAAATTTAGACACTCAAAAGTCTTTTGGAACAGTGACATTTGGTACTAAGCACATTTCAGCTACTTTAACTAGGTCATATATATTAGATCTCTAAATCACCTTTATTTCTTCTTCTAATTCTGCTCATTTGTCATAAGTCTTATTCGCAGGATTCTCTTTTAAAGCTTATTCTTTAGTTAGACCTACCACAAGAGGTAGGCTTATGGGGAAAACATATGGGGTGTATGGAAGGCTTGTGAACTGGTTTTCTAAAGATGTTTTATTGAGACCTGGATTTTATTGTTGAAAGGGAGTTATAGTTGTTGGATGAGGGGTTATTATTGTTTAAGTAACTAGAGCTTCCATAAACTTTGTTCTTAATGCTTGCTTAAGTAGGCTGGTAGTCTAGTGACCTAGCTGGGCAAACAATGCCTCCTTAGTTACTGTTCAAGTGAATTATAATTCATTTGAACAAGTCTTGCCATGTTTATTTTAAAGCTCTTTATTTCCTTCTGATGTTCAATTTCCAAGCATGCACATTCTTCATTCTTCATTAGCTTGTTTTTGGATCTTGTGTTATAAATTCACATTGAAAGGGGGCTTATATTTCACTCTTGTGATGATGATAATTAAAACTAAAAATATGTTTGTGTATGAATGCTTATGCAAGCTTGTGAGAATGTATATTGGATAGGGACTAGCCTTTCCGAGCTAATCAAACATTTGAGAGCATTCACCAATATACGGGTTCTAGTCATTAGGTAAATGTGGGTAGGTTTTCTATTTGGTTTCAAAAGGATCTTAGATCTACCCAATAACTATTCTTATAAAGACAATATGAGGGCATTGCAAGGAATATTGAAGGCATGTATACCAACCATTGCTAAGCAAGCACTTAGATCTGAGTTGGGTGTTTCACGAGTCTTGAACCCCAACTGATAATCATAGAATAGACCGCTAATTCCCCTCACGTCCTAAAAGTTTATATGTGCTCTAAAAAATTAAAGCAAGTGAAGCATGAAAACATTAATCTATATCCAAAATTAAAAAATGCATGACCAAAATGTGCAAAATTTAAAGCATATAAGAAAAATTAAAGAAAATACATACTAAAAATAAATACATAGACCAAATAATTAAAACTCAATAAATATACAATTAACAAAGCTTGGTTCACGAGAAAGTTCCCAATGGAATCACCATTTTATTGCATGTGTGCAATATCACGATGATCATCTTCCTGGATTAAGATCTTTGTGTGGCGTGGAAAGAACAAGAAATTCTTGTCCTTTATAAGCTAAAAAAGTTTTTTTAAATGTATTTTTGAATGAAAGATGTTTTTATATATATTTTAATGTTGGAAAAGTACATCGTATTTAGGTCACAATTCCAAATATTAAACATGAGAAGAAAAAAAAAGGGAGGCTAAAAAATAATTGCAAAATAAATATTTAAATTTAATTAATATCATATTTGAGAAAACACTAAAAAAATATAAATACAAGAATTGAAATTTTTCTCAGCCTTAGCCCTTAAAAGCTTGGCACAATCATGTAAATTGGGCTTTCTAGCTCGGTCCAAAGCTAATGGAGGCCTTGTGATGCAAGCTTGAACCAAAACAAAAGAGATAGCCCAAAGTCTTTAAGCCTTTTAAGTTAAATGATTTTGTAGGGAGTCCAGTCCATAAACACTAACTAAAAGGAACATCTCACCCCTGAGACGATTAAAAAATAGGTACCGCAAAAACAAAAATCCAGAACTCATCAAGTGTTTTTAAAACTGAAAACAACATATTCCCTTAGTTTCACTCTTCTTTCCAAATTAAAATCATTACTTCATAACTTTATTTGATTACACAATATCAAATGCATATCATCTTATTATTCATTGCGTATAACGAATCATGTTTGTGAACCAAACACAAAGAAAGGCATGGTGAGCACTCGCATAAAAGGAAACCCACAATTTTACTAAACTTTCTGCCTCACAGAAGCTGGAGTATCGGTATATGCCACTGTGACTTTTAGGTTTCATCCAAATACTAGGTGCTATAACTGTTGGGAGAAGTTGCTAGCGCCACCACCACTTCGCAATAGAATGGTCCATGGTCTCATTTGCTTTCAAATGTGCTTCCAGACCTTCAATTCTCCTTCCTTTTCTTTTCTGTTGCTAGGATTTAAAGATGGTTTGTCAATACTGCTGGTGTTGCCCTTTTGCTACCATCGATGGAGGAGTTGAAGACATTGGAACTGGTGCTGGATTGAGAGGATAAAGCTTGTGAATGTCGGTTAGAACCTCTGCTGCTGTTCATGGTGGAACCAAAAGCTGCTGCACACGGCTGAGTTGGTTTGGAAAAGGAGGTCCTGGATTTTTCTTTTGGATAATTTGATTTTGGTGTTTTTATGGTGGAGAGGAACGAGATCACGAGTTTGTGGCCTATTTATCTGGTTATCGCTAGAGAGAGCTTGTTTGGTCTGTTTTAAAGGGGGTTTTGGGAGGGATCGAAACAAATTATTACAGCTTTTCCTGTTTTAGAGGCTTGCTTGTTACCTTTTATTTATAGATTAAAAAGATGATTACAGAGAGAGTGAGTTTGGAGATTTTCATCTCTTGATCTACAGGGAACCAACTTCAGCTCTATGATCTACAGGGAACCAACTTCAGCTTTTTGATCCTGCTGGTTTTTTGATGGTAGTTTTGAAAACTAGCTGGATTTCCTTGTTTCAACACAGTTTTCAAAATGGCTTAGAAATAAAGGAAACCAATAGGGATGTTGGATCATGAAGGAGGTAATCTTGACCATCAATCTAGGCGGTTTTGGTTTGGATTCGTGAGGTGTTGAGGGCATAGGAGAATTTAGAAGGTGGTTTCTTCCAATGGTTTTGAAGAAACGTGAAGGGGGATGATACTGTCTTTGTGGATTTTTCAAGTACAATGAAAATGAGATAAATGACCCACAACCATCTGATGTAAGAGAGAAATAATACCACATCATTTTTAAGGGTATGTTTAAAACTATTGTAGTGGTGACGGTTTAAAGTGTTTTTTATTTAAAAATATATTAAAATGATATATTTTTTTTATTTTTAAAAATTACTTTTAAGAACAGTATATTAAAACGATTTGAAAATATAAAAAATAAAATTTAGCAAAAAAAAAATTTTAATTTGAGGGAACGCGTTTCAACCACGTTCCCAAATGGTCTCTAAACCAAAATAAACTACTTTGATCAAAACACATCGTTTTATTTAAATAGAAATGTGTCGTTTTGAAAAACCTTAGGTTAATTAGGGCTTTAATTTTTTTTTATTTCAACTCTTAATTTTTTGAATTTGTTTAATTAAACCTTCAATTGAATTTGATTTTCAAGAATCATTTCAATTTCATCCTTGTAATGTTTCAATTGGATGCTCTTACTTTAGCATCTTTTTCAACACAGCTCTTGGTTTCGTGATTATGTAATTTAATTCTTATCAACCATCAATTTTTTAATTTGTCTCAAATTGATCTTTGACTTGATCAATTTTGGTTCTTGGATATTCGTGTCTCTTTCATCCTGGTTTTTGGTTTTATGATTTTTTAAATTGACTTTTAAACAGCCTTTAAACGTTAAAATTCTTTCAATTAAACCCCTAATTGCACCAATTAGGTTATCCTAAATTTCAATTAAGTCCTTCATCTTTTATTTTTTTATGAATTGATCAGAATTAGGTCTTTAAACTTAATTTTTCTTCAATTGAGTCATTAATTGATCAACAAAACCATTAAAAGTTTAATTAAGTCCTTAAACTTAATTAATTCTTTTAATTTTTGCCAAATTGCCTTCAAACTTAATTTTTGTTAATTAAGTTAATTAAACCTATTATAAGTTTAATGAAGTCCTTAAACTTAATTAATTCTTTCTGTTTTGGTCAAGTTTGAATTTCAACCTCAACTTTCTTTCCATTAAGTTTTTTTCAGCTTATTTTGTCAAAATATCATAATTTAACTATTCTTCTGATATTTTGACCTGTTGCAGGTCAAGGATTTTTCTCCTCATGTCCTGGAAATAATATTTTTTTTGTTTTGAATTTTTATTTTATTATTTTTTTGAATTTTCTTAATAATATATATATATATATATATATATATATATATATATTATTTTGGACCCAAAATTAAGTTATGCCAATAGCATTACTATGAAGTGATCCTTATTTGATGAAATGTTTTCATTGGAAGTTATGTTAGGCATAACTACAACTCTCCCCCTCGTAGTAATGC
>Ga0325404_1002132_pt1 | contig 21159 bp, 10 predicted proteins | sample PopdelMetagenome_18_FD_205664 | JGI IMG/M metagenome (GOLD analysis project Ga0325404, IMG submission 205664) | Populus deltoides microbial communities from Bellville, Georgia, United States - Xylem-Control-R1 | ecosystem: Host-associated > Plants > Phyllosphere > Stem > Wood/Secondary xylem... | reverse complement strand
AAAAAGATTTAATTAAACATAAAAAACAATAAAAATTAGCCTAGCATTCAGAGGCTTCATAGTCTTTTTACCTTTTTCAAAATAGTTAAATGATTAACTTACTCTTGGAAGCCAAAAAAAAAAAAAATACTAAACATATTGTTAGGGTTTTTTTTTTCATCTTTTTATCATGTTTTTTTTATTATCACGTGTATTAAGGGGTGATTTAGTAATTTAATAAATATAAATATTACAAAGAAATATGGTTGATGCGTGCAATGCACACGTTAACGCGTGCTTGCAGGGTTCAAGTGTTGCGTGCGATATTGCCCGGTGGTTGAATGATTGATTTCAGGGTGTCATTGGAATCTCCTCAGTGTCTCGTCTATGATTGGGTGGCAAGTGTAATCAATTGACATCCGGTTTGGTGCCGATGACTTTTTTTCCCCTTCTTTTCTCTCTATTTAATTCCATGCCAAACCCTCTATTTTTTCAAACCAGCCCTTCAAATTGTTTTTTTCTTCATATTTAGCCAATATTCTTTTGATGACTATTTTTTTTATTTGAAATAATTTATAAAACTATAATTGTATCTCAATCTCATCCTCCTTCAATTTCTTCATCTATCATATTTGATCATCATTTTTTTAATTGCTATTTTTTATGTTTTTATTTATCATTTTCTTGATTTTTTTTATGATTTTTCCCTTCATTCTTTTATTTTATTTAATATTTATACCAAATTTGGTTCTTATTTTTTTATTACTATTTTTTTTTTAATTTTAGATGATTAGGAATTTTGCTTTGTGATTTTTTTAGGTTTGTCTTCTATAGGGTAATCCGATCTCATGACCCAAGTTATAGATTTTGAAGATTAGGCTGGTTTGACTTTAGTCTTTTTTTTAAGGTTGTTTTTTTAAAATTTATTTTTTTCTCCAATTTCATCCATGGATATTATATTATTAGACCATCATCTTCGTGAGTTTTGCCACTTTCCTTTCCATGTAATTATTCTGATCTCATATCTCGGGTGACGAGGTAGTCAAGTTAACCTGAGTTGACTCAAAGTTTTTTGTTATGTTTTTTTTATTGATTTTGTTTAAGTTTTGTGTTTCATTATTTTATTTGCTTGGGAGTTGACCTCCATTGTTTTATTAAATTTTTTTATCCGATGTTATCCCATCCTCACAATAAAACTATGAGTTTGGCATAGTAATTAGAGTCAAGTTTTTCTTTTTTAAAAATGATTTTTTTAATTCATCATTTCAATGTTTGATTTAACGGTAACTGTGTTTCAGAATTTTTTTTTATTAGTCATTGTTTTTTTATTATTATTGTTGGTATTTTTTTATAATCATATTATTAAGTTAATAAAGTTTATTAAACCTATTTGAATTAATGATTCGGATCTCAATTTTTTTTTATTTTTTAAAACGATTATCATCACTTGAGCTTGTTTTTTACATGAAATTTTTTTAACTTAGAGTGTAGTTCTTTTAATCGCCAAGTCATTAGGACTTTTTTAATTATAAATGGGTTTCTCGTTCAAAATGACTTCGTCTTACAGAGAGTAAAGCTTTATTAACGTTTTCAAGCTTGAATTATCGATCCTGATGGATTGAACGTCGTTTTTATACGGCCCAAAAGCTCAAACCTTCGTCATTTCTCTCCGCCATGAAACTGTGCAGCGGGTTATACTGTTCACCATACAGCAGAGGCTGTAAATAAAGGAAGTGTAAGAGTACTTCAAATTGGTTACAGAATAAATGGTTCATTAGTCCCATATGATCATGATGGAAGTAAAATGCAGCAGACTGCCTTCCGCCATGGCTCATATATATAATGAAACCACCCTCAGTAGTGTAAATGAGATTTTTGTTTTAATTTTTATCTGGTTAAATATGTATTAAAAAGAACACGGAGATTAAAACCACGCAGCGGCCTTGTTTGCTGGTGGGGTTGGCGGTGGCGGGCAAAACTATATAGCCGGTGGTGGGCCTGGTGGTGTTGGTGTGGCATCTGTGAGCTAGTGGCGGTGGCTTTCTTAATGATTAATTAGCTAGAAGATTAATGGTGTGAGCGGGTGATGAGTTGACCTATCCTCCGGCGACATTAAAGATTCGTTTTGACTAGTAGGCATCACAGCAACAAGAAAATTGGTCAGTGTCAAGAAATTTCTTCAATTTGTATGTCCACAAATGATCCAGAAAAATAACTACAGATGGATATTCATCTTGACAGAGAACAATACTATCTGTACAGGAATGGTAAAATACAACCACTACGTACTCATTAATTGTCAATCAATTTTATGCACTGATATTTGGCTGCATCACTTTAAATTTCATTCAGCAGAAATTAGAAACATTGGTGGGTAGCCGTGTCGACAAGGGATCCCTATCTTCACACGTGAGGCCAAATAAAATAAAAAAAATATTTATTACATTAAAATATCAACCCTAAGTAACGTTGGTATTACGTTAATATTAAAAATAAATTTTAAAAATATAAAAATATTATTTTCATAAATTTTCAAATAATAAATACTTTAACAAATAATCTAACACGTTACTAGCAAGCATATTAAATGGATTTCATCAGAAATGGCAAGATAATTTTTTTTTATTATTTTTTTTTAGAAAATGACGGAAACAACTTGTTCTTTCGACGTAATGATGAAACTTTTGTAGGTGATCATGATTCGGAAGAATTGCCCCAAAAAGCTCAGAATAAAGAAGTGACAGGAAACCTGTTTCTTTGAGAAACTAGAGTTGTTATTATGCACAAGCGAAGGAATAGTACACACGGTCCCATTCATTCTTTCTTTAGGCACAAAAACATTTCTGATAGTGTGGCTTGAAAGGATTACACAGTAAATAATTCTTTTGCAATTTATCTTGTTTTTTGTTCTCTGAAATATCATGGGGCAGGGCTTAATTTAATATCCCAAGATTTTATTTCCTTTCTCTAACTCTTTTCATAAATTTATAATCTTCAATATTAATCCATTAGACTAAACACTCATGGATCATCCAGGCTTCTTTAACATGTAAATATTTTTTTATTTAATTGGGGGGGGGGTTAATAATGCATTTGAGATATAATTTTTTTTATTTTTTTTCTCTTTTTATGCCTTTTCAGTTATATTTTGATGATTTTGATAAACTCATGTTAAAATAATTTAATAACTATATATGACAGGAGGTGGATTTGAATAAGAGAGGAAATACGAAACATTTCTATATGATCTGATGTAATTATACCAAATAGTAATCATATCATCATAGAATACTTCACTATTCTATGATGAAATAGATGTGGATTGAGATTATCTATCAATTTATGATGTTTATTTTAATAATGGTTATGATATTAGTTATGTCATTAACAATAACACTAATAGTAGAGATGATATCATCAATGATGTTCTCATTGACAAGCTAGAAAATTGAGTGTAAAGAGAACATGCAGGTTTGTTTGGGATTGTGATAGCGGTGGCGGTTCAAAATGCTTTTCGCTTAGAAATACATCAAAATGAAGTTTTTTCATTTTTTAAAAATTATTTTTGACATCAGCACATCAAAACAATATGAAAATTTTTTTTTCATTTTAAGCAAAAAAAAAAAATCAAAAGTTTTGGGAATGTCGTTTGCACCCACGTTCTTAAATACTCCCGAAATGTTCACAATAAAAAATAACAAAAATACCCTTGTTGATTTAGACTAAGTTGATCTTTTCATTACAAGTTTTATATAATCATAAGGTGCTTGATAAAATGATTATATGGATAAAACATATGTTGAAGGAGCAAGTTTAAGGTTTGCAATTCATTGCTCTAGAAGTTAATGAAAAAGAAATAAGTTGTCGTTAATGTTTCTTATGCAAAATTTAACATGAAATGACTAAAGTAGATATCTAGAATTGTTATATACTTGATGCAAAGAAAGAAAAGGGGTTGGGGAGTCTTGATTAAGCATTTATAAGATCGAGACAAGAACGGTTTCAATTAAACGATGAGTTTCTTCTGACCTAGGAAATATTTATAGTATTAAGATTACTTAATTGATCAAGGGACATGTAATTAGGATGCGGTTTTTTAAATTATCTTTTTTATAAGCTAACTGGTTTTATAGTGGACCAAGACTCAGAAATCATCTTTCTATAAAGATCTAGTGTTTTAGTTAGTACTAGATATGAGGCTCACTCTATGCTGCAGGCTAGCTCAAATTTTTTTAACATAAAAAAAATGTTAAGGCAACACAAATGTTCCTAAAAAAGTGGGTCATTGACTTAATTATGTTTAATAAACTCAACTAATTCGAATAATATGATTAATAAAATGCAACGATGATAAATAAACTAACAAAGAAAATTGACAACCGATTTGAGCCTATCCATGTTAGCATGTCAAATCTATGACTAAGTTATGATACCGGGTAACCCTTTAAAAAAAATTAGTAAAACTATGAAGCTCAATTATTAAATAATAAAAATGTTGAAGAGCAAAACTGGAAAAAAAATAATTAAAAAAAATCCAAGTCAACCCGAGTTAACCCACTAGCCTCATGACTATAGGCATATGATTGAGATAACCCCATTGAAAGAAAATAAAAAGAAGAAGCATGAAGACCAGTTTCTAATAAATCGACCATTGAAGGATGAAATTGAAAAAATAAAATAAAAAAGGACCAAAAAAACAAAGTAAACCCATGTTAATCTTCAAAATTCATGACCTTAGTCATGAGCTTGAAACTAATCCCATAGAAGGTAAACCCTAAAAATTAACAAAGGAATATTTCAAATCATCAAAATAGTAAGCGATGAAATTGAAAAAAAAATACAATAAAAAAAGATCTAAAACAAAAAAAATAACAATTAAAAGAATAAAAACTAAATTTAATATAATAATAACTCAAAATCAAATGTTAAAGGATGATATTGAAAACAAAATTCAAACGACAATCAAAAGAATGATGACCAATTTGATATAAACATTAAATGAAACCAAATAACGAGGGGTGAAATTGTAAAAAAAAACAATAAAAATGAGTTAAAAACACAAAACAAATAACAATCAAAATAATGAGAATCGAATTGGAAACAAAAAAAAAAAATTAAATGACACGTTTTATATTCTGGCAAGAGGATAGAGGAAAAAAAAGGAAGAAGAAAAAAGATCATCGGAGCCCGCCCACCACGTCATCGTGCACATACATTGCACTAACAGAAAGAGGATGGTGAGGCACTTTCAACGTCGTAGCAGAATGCTATGTTTGGAGATGGGATGACAAAACACTCGTCACCCACTCACAAGTGCCAACAAGTTTTTTTTAATAATATTTATATTGATCAAAAGACCAAATCACGCCATACCAACTTGTTTATTAAATAACGAGGGGTGAAATTGTAAAAAAAACAATAAAAATGAGTTAAAAACACAAAACAAATAACAATCAAAATAATGAGAATCGAATTGGAAACAAAAAAACAAATTAAATGACACGTTTTATATTCTGGCAAGAGGATAGAGGAAAAAAAAAGGAGAAGAAAAAAGATCTTCGGAGCCCGCCCACCACGTCATCGTGCACATACACTGCACTAACAGAAAGAGGATGGTGAGGCACTTTCAACGTCGTAGCAGAATGCTATGTTTGGAGATGGGATGACAAAACACTCGTCACCCACTCACAAGTGCCAACAAGTTTTTTTTAATAATATTTATATTGATCAAAAGACCAAATCACGCCATACCAACTTGTTTATTAAATAAAAAACAAGTTTAATATTATTATTATTTTTTTTTAGGGTAAAATAATCTTTACATTGTGACTTTAAAATATAAAAAGGTCAAGTTTCCCTCATTCAACCTTTTAAACAATGTTGTTTTTTAGACAAATATAGGCATTACATTATGCATTTGAAAGGTAAAAAGACGGAATTGTCCATAATCAATTTTATAATGACTAAGTGACCCTTAGAAAAAGACCATTCTAACCGAACACCGAGGCCGTTGATTTTTTTTAAAGGATAAGATAATAATTATATTATTGCGGTAAATAGTAATATGTGCATAAGAGCACAATAAATTCTTTATGCATTACCTTTTTTTTTTAATTTTTTTTAAAGATATTACTACAATATAAAGTAACAACTTTCATATTATGATAATTTATAAAGTTTTTTTTCCTGCTATTTAGCTCAGACAATAAGCATTAGCTATATAACCTATCTTTAGTTTTTTTTTTTTAAAAAAACAAAATTGGTCTATTTAAGAACATTTTAGTAAAATAGCACACTTTAACCTTTCGCGCTCCTGAAGCGTGATATTTACTAAATATTTCTATTTGCAAGAGCAACAAGATAGTTGTCATGCTTCAAAACAGCGGCAATTAAACATGTCGAGCTTAAAAAGTGTGACAACTTAACATGTCACACTTTAGAAACACGACATGTCATGAAATTTAAACCCACTTCCATATCGAAGAATACAGACATGCAAAACCCCTCTCTCTAAAAATCATCGTTCATTACCTTTCTCTCTCTGAAAAAACCCACCAATCACTTTTCCCCTTAAACACCCATAAGTTGAACTTATTTTAGTCTACAAGCATTCTAAGACGTTCTTCTTTTCAAAATCCACTTCTGTTATTGTTGTTGCCGCCGCCGCCACCCCAACCCCTTTTCTAGTCCCACAAGTGAGGTAAACATACTATATTATTATTATGAATTTGTGTTTGATTTAATTGAAATGAAATCATTGTTTAGGGTTTACGTTGAATTTAGGGTTTGTTGAATTAATGATGAATTAGCTATGAATACCATCAATTATAATTAAACATGAAAATAAATTAAATTTATTATGAATTAATTATTTCAATAAATTATGTGTTGCGTTAAATTTTGGATAAGTTTCTAAAATAAAGATTTTGAGTGGATTGGTTGGAATCAGCTAATAATGTTATCAACTATGCTTGATGATTTCATACAATAGAGCATGAATATGGTATACACAAACATATTTGTAATGCTAGGTAGTGCAGTAGTAGAGTATTTAATAACAATCCAATATATGTGTTGTTATTTTATTGAAGCGAGCTAGTTAGGCAGCAGTTGAAATTATTGCTGGATTTTCGTGGAAAGGTTGGGAGGCTACCAGAATTTAATTGATGTCACAGTTCTGAAATGCAATATCAATTGATTTTTGTATTTTTAAACCGTAACATTAATTAAATATCACGGTTTTGAATCGTAACATTTAAAAGTGTACTATTTTACCAAAACTTTTTACTAAAGGGCCCATTCACCTATTGTTTTAACTTTCTATGCTAATTGTCCAATATGCCCCCTTATCTTTAGCCTTTTTTTTTCCTGCATCATATGTCCTTGGAAGAATCATAAAACAAAGAATATTAATTGACAATCATCACAGGAAATTTATCCTTTTTACCTCTATTGGAAGGACTGTGTATGAGCATTCACTGAGATCTTGAACAGCTTGCGAACTTCCGTCCGTTGGCATTGAACTTACTTAAGTTACAAGCATAGGTTATTATCAACCATTGTTTAAATTTCGTCCAAAACATATAATACAATCAATGAGATGCCCCACCATTTTTGCAAAAGACATTATTTTTGAGGCCCCCTCTGATTAGACGTATGTATGCAACTCAAGCTGTACTGGTAATTCATTTCCACTTCCTGACAACAAAATGAAATACATAATCATCAAAAAAAGAAAATGAAAATAATATTAAGGGAGCAGAGAGAAATGGAGAGGTGACTTTAACACCTTATTGATGGTGACTTATCTCTCTTGAAGGCTACCCCTTATATTAACTCAATTCCCTTTCTCCGCTGATGCTTCATTTTTCCTGGCCTCTCTCTCTCTCTCTCTCTCTCTGGTTACATCTTTTCTACTAAAGCGCTCCTTACAAATCCATTTCACAGACATCTGTGTTCATTGCTGACACTTCACCTAGGATTCAACAAAAATAGCTGTTCTAGGAAAGCTATCTTTCCCTCATTGCAGGGGAGTCTTTCTCTAAATGGGGAGGCACTCTTGTTGCTACAAGCAGAAGCTACGGAAAGGCCTGTGGTCACCTGAGGAAGATGAGAAACTTTTAAGTCATATTACTAAGTATGGTCATGGTTGTTGGAGTTCTGTCCCAAAGCAAGCTGGTAAGAACAACTTCAGTTTCTTCATCACTTTGTTTACGGTATCCTTTGAAACTAAAGTGTGTTTTTGCAATGTTCAGTAAAAAAAAGAGTGCCCTGTTGGTGGGCATTAATCAGATTTGTATTGAGTTCTTCAGGTTTGCAAAGGTGTGGCAAGAGCTGCAGGCTAAGATGGATTAATTACTTGAGGCCTGATTTGAAGAGAGGCACATTCTCACTTCTGGAAGAGAACCTCATAATTGAACTTCATGCGGTTCTAGGAAACAGGTATTCTCACTTCCCATTATTAGTTGCCCCTCATTTTGAATATCTTCTTTTTTCTCATGGAAGCTGATACTGTTGAGCTTGTTTATATGAATCCTCAGGTGGTCTCAGATTGCGGCGCAGTTGCCTGGAAGGACTGACAATGAAATAAAGAATCTGTGGAACTCTTGCTTAAAGAAAAAACTTAAGCAGAGAGGCATTGACCCTGTCACCCATAAACCACTTTCTGAGGTTGAAGATGGAGAAGACAAGAATCCAGCTGCCAGTAGAAACCAAGATAAAGCCTCTGCAGTATCCAATACTGAACTCAACCTCCTCAAAGCTGATCATTCTAAGCCATCAGGAGCAAATTTACAAGAAAACAGATCTTCTTCAATTTCTCCTCATGGCAATCAATTGGAGAGGGAAAGTACTTCCAGCTTCAAGGCCATGAATGACAACAACAACAACACCAATGACCATGGTAACAATAATTTGATGACACCAACAAGCAACAAGGACTTTTTCTTGGATAGGTTTACAGCTTTCCTCCATGAAGGCTCCACGAGTAATTGCGCGCCCTCGGGTTTTGTGGGACATTTCCCTCTTCAGCAATTGAATTATGGATCCAATGCCAGGCTCGCGACGAACTCAATTCCTTCTCTTTGGTTGAGCCAAACCAGTAAAGCTTTTGGCATGAATTGTGAATTCTCTTCGACTATGATACCCTCCATTCCTCCACCAGCTGTACCAAGTTCATTTCTTTCTTCTTCTATGGGCTACAAGCCTTCCATTACTGTTCCACCAGATAATCCTTCATTGCCCTCTTTTACAACCAACAGTTATCGGCCGTGGGAAACCGGTGCTCCCAGCAACAATAGTAACAGCAGTACTGGAAGCAATGGCAGTACTGAGCTGCAAAGCAACAGCTCCTTCTTTGAGAACACCATCTTTTCTTGGGGATTAGGAGACTGTAGCTCAACAGAAAAGGAGGCACAGAACCACTTGATTGGAAGCCAACAGGAGGACATCAGGTGGCCTGAATATCTTCAAAATCCATTGCTCATGGCTGCTGCTTTGCAAAATCAAAATCAGCAATCCTTGTACAATGAAATAAAAACAGAAACACATCTCCTAACAGAAAATCCAAGTGGTATGTGGCCTGATAACCAGCAGGAACAAGAACCTTTACAGAATCCTGATATATGTCCGAAAGATATGCAGAGAATCACAGCATCTTATGGATATGTTTAGCTTGCATTGGTACATGGAGCCTCAATTTAGAGGAAATATTAATTAGAGAGGCTTGAACAGAAGCTTTTTTTCATTTACAGGTGTGCGTGCCATAGATTTTTCTCTTGTACATAGGTCTGATACAGTTAAAACATTTCTTAACCTCTGGTTTTGGAATAGTTGTGAGCAAAACAAATCCTTTTTTGTCAGCTTTTTTACTTCTGGGTGTGGGGTAGAATTGCAGAATAAGGCTACTACTTCTTGTGTATGTTCTCTTCTTTGCCTCATTGCATATTCATCATCATGTTGCAATTCTCTCTGTAAACAATCCAAAACAAACGTTATTTGTCAAAGGGTTTTTTTCAATCTTTCTTCTTAGTGCAGCATGAGTGAATATCAGACCATCCTTTTCAAATTGGATAATTTAGTTTTTTCTTCCATTTATCCAAAACCTTCCTCTAGGAATTGGTAAATTGATAATCAGGTGAACCTGAAATCTTTTTCTCCTGTATATATCACTATCCTCGATCGGCCCCGGGAGACAGCTGATACTAATCACTTGAACAGCTGCATTTGTTCACTTTTTTCTGCCTACAATTTAAAGAGCACAGCACTTGCAATACGTCTCATTCCTTTAAGACTCAAGAAACCATTCCTCCCCGCTCCCCTTTTCATTTGCATCCGCGCGCCCCACACACACACACACACACGCAATGAACATAATCACACATGTGAAAGTGTGCAGATTAATATGGCAGAATAAGAGAAGAGGTGAGGGTAACATTTAATAATAGAAGCAAATTAGGAAAGGGAAACAGAGAGTTCTTCACTTTCTAGTCCGTACATCGGGGATAATGACTGTCAATCTAACAAGGGCCATATGTATATGTACATATGCTCATGACCTCTAGCTTTCTTAAAACACTAACATTATCTTAAAAAAAACATTTTATATGTAAAGCAAGAAACTTCCAATTCATGTGAAAAGATCTGTCAAGTCTATAGTGAATTAAAGAAGAAATTGTATATCTGTACACGCACATATATAGCAAATCACTGTCATCTACTTGTCAGCATTCTGCAGAGAGTTGTCCTTTTACGATACTGGTCCAACGCACAACTGATACACTGATATGAGACTACACACATTTTCATTTCCGTTTATTGGCCGCAGTTGAAATTTGCTTGGGATTTAAGAAACGAGCCCGTAGAGTTAAAATCAGTTGAAAATGCTAGGGCTCCTTCCTTCCTTCCTTCCTCGGAAGTCATGATGAGAAGGATCATATTGTTGACATAAGAGTGAGGAAAGGAGAAGGAAACTCCCTTGCTAACCAAAAGAGATCGATATCTTGATAGCACTTGTATATATCAACTTCAGAACACAAGCACACTTTCCAGTTGTTTCTACCTTTTCATAGGCAGCAAGTTCATAAGATCAGCTAGAAGGATTGGAGGAAATTGATGGGAAATTAACATTCAAATGAAAATCACTAGTGACATTGATGGGTCTGGATAAAAGGAAGGGCAAACTCTCTCATCAGAATTCCAATGATTAATGGACAACAGAACTAGTTGTGGACTGGATTGGACTGGGTCAGAGGAGGACCCACTATAGACCTATAATCCTTCTTACGTGACTCGAAGCGAGCCGAGGAAGATAATCCTTTGCGCAGCCGCATGGACAGCCATGCCCTCCTCCACTCTCAGCTCAGCAGATGGATCATCAAATGAGCAGGCCAAATTATTGGGCCTTTTTGTTTCATCTGTGAATTCTTTCAAACTAATAATTGATGGGTGACCACCGTTCAATTATTTGCCCTTGGAATTTGGCTCTAACACATACTCCCCACCGTCCCATTTCTTTCCCCAAGGCCACAGCACTGCAGGCCTTCATTAATTAGTTTAGCTCAGTACTCTCTGCCAGTAAAAGCAACTATATATATATATATATATTGAGCACAAGGGCATACACATTAAAATGTCGATAAGGGACAATATAGTAATATATGTTATATTTAATTTTTTTTTTAATTGATATGCTTTCCATTTGTTGGGAGTTCCTTAGAGCTCATACTAACTTCAAGAAATGTGGTTCATTCTTAAATTATTGACAGTAGAACGAACAATATTCTAAAGAAAATAGAATTATTCGCAGTTTTGGACCATAAAAGAAAAAATAAATAAATAAACGAATTATTTCCAGTTATGCAATCCAATTATTGAAGAAATGACTGAATGGCAATAAGATAAAACAATTGTCAGGAAATTACGAAGTCAATACTATCCAACAAAAAAAAAAAGACCTCTAGTCCTTGATTTGACTTTCAAATTTACAAGAATTTCAAGTCCCTAATTATTTTGTTTTTTTTGGGATACCCTCTAATTAAAGTGTTTTTTAATTAAAAATATATTAAAATAATATTTATTTTTATTTTTTAAAAATTATTTTTGATATCAATGCATTAAAATGATCTAAAAATATCAAAAAATATTAATTTGAAGCAAAAAAAATTAAAAAAAAATTAATTAAAAAAACGCTTTTGAAACTAAAAAAGAAACAGGTTTTAAATGTATTTATTATTATTATTCTTAAAATAATTATCTTCTTTCATAATAATAATAATAATAATAATAATTTTCTTCCTCTGACTCCCATTCTTGCTTTGCCACTCAATTTTCTATTTTTCTTATAACCATTTCTGAACTTCAGGCCATGTGATGGAGTGGCGTTAAAATCCAATCAAAAGACAGAAACGGAAAAAGAATTGTCGAAGAGTTTAAATTTGAAGAAGAGGGAAACGTGTTGAAATTGTCGAGTGAAGAAAAAGATAACCATTATTATTAATTTTAGTGTAGTATGAGATTCATTGTTGATTTAAATAGTATAATTACTATTTTTCCCTTCATTTCTCTCTTAACGATTGTATTGGCACTGACGGTAAAACAATATTTTTCATGGGATTCAAATGTCATTTAAAAATTAATCAGGGATAAAATTATTATTTTGTGTATTTATATACAGTAAAAATACTATATTGCCTTTAGAGCTCCAAAGATTTGGTTTTCAGTCCAGGAGCGTTTGCGTCTTGACATGTTTATTTGTATAGTAAAATAACGTCTGTGTCCTTGAGTGAGGAGTTGTTATGTCTTTGCATAGTTTATATATAGTAAAATTTCACTTTTACCCTTTGGGTTCGATAAATTAAAGGCCGTTTGGGAGGGTATCTTTGTATTTGTATCATGCTTTTTTTGTAATATTCGTATGCTCTTAGGACCGTTTTAGTAATTTACATTATCATAATATTAATAAATTAATAAAATTAGCCCACGCGTGCCATGCATGCATAGGCACATCATCACTCTCCGCTCTATTCAGGTGGCACATGAGGGCACATACAGTGGTAAAAAAAGATTGATTGCCTATTCACTTAACACGGAAGGTGGTAGATCATCTTTTAGGGTGGCCTGTGTTGTCATTTGAGCGGCGGTTTGACGATGATTGATCTTTTTCCTCCTCCCTTTCTTTTCTCTCTCTCATGCCTCAGTATACGTGCAGAGCTTCGACAAATTCAATTGTGTCCTTCGATTAAATTTGTTTTGGGTTTTATCCTCATTCTTTTGATTTCTATTTTTGTTAAATTTGATGCTTTTTTAAGTTTGTTCTGTTTTTAATTTGTCCTTAATCATTTAATCTAATTAGATTTTTTTTAATCAAATCTAGTTCTTGTTTTTTTTTTATTGCTATTTTTTTATCCTTTTCATTATTATTATTTTTATTAGTTTTGTTATGTCATTGGGAGTTTGATTTAATTTTGTTTGGTTTTCAATTTTGGTATTACTCTTTTTTTTTTTTATCATTTTCTTCATTTGTTTTGTTTTCAATTTAGTCCTTAATTAGTTTCTTTCAATTATTTTTGTGCATTGTTTAGTCCTCATAGTTTTAATTTTAGTTATTTTAAATTTTTATTTTTTTATGGTTTGAAATTTTTCTTTGTGGTTTTTTCATGTTTGCCTTTTACAAGGTAATCTTAGTTTCATAACTTAGTCCACCAGTTTCGACGATGAACCCAGTTTAAGTTTGATCTTTTTTAGGTTCTTTTAATTTTTAATTTTGTTTTCATCATTTGACATTGAATTGTAGGGTCTTGAGCCTTTTAATTTGTTTTGCTTTCCTTTTTGTTGGGTTATCCCTGCCTCATATCTCAGATTAAAAGTTAGTTGAGTTAACCTGAGTTGACTTGTTTTTTTTTAATTATTATTTTTTTCTTTTTCATTGAATTATTGACCCTTGAGCGTGTTTTATTAAATATTATTTAAAAACAAACGCACTCGTGATGGGTTATCCCAAGTGCGAGGTGGTAAAATTAACTCGAGTTAGCTTGTATTTTCTTACTAAGTTTTTTTTATTTAACTTTGGTATTTTTTTCTAAGTGCTTCTTTTGAAGGTTTGAATTTTGTTTCCTTGATTTTTTTTATAGGTTTTTATTTTTTAATTACATCGTTTTGCATGAAATAATTTGCCTCTGAGCTTTGTCATTTTTTCGATTTTCTTTTTGTTTGGTTATTACGATGGTGGGTTGGTAAAGTTAACTCGAGTTACCTTAGAGTTTTTTTTATTGAACTTTGTTTTGTTTGCTAGATGCTTCTTTTGAATTTTTTTTTATCTTTATCTCATATTGCCGGTTGTGAGTTTATCAAGTTAGGCCGAGTTGACTCGGGTTCGCTTCTTCGGCATTAAATATTTAGATTTTTTTTCACCTTTGACTTTAGGTTATTAGGTGTTGAACTTTGCAATTTTTTTTTATTTTTTTTCTGCGTGTTATTTCAGTCTTATATCGTGAGTCATGTTTTGGTAAATTTAACTCGATTTGTCTCGTGTTATCATCGTTTGAATATTATTTTTTTGCCTTGAGAAAATTTGGACAGGCCCGCGGCATAACGCGGGTCACTTGTCTAGTTCTCTACTAAATAATAACACATTGTTTTGTCTAGAATACTTCACCTCACTTACTTGTTACGTATTATTCCGTTTAATATTACAGTTTTTAGTAATGCTATATGTGTGGAAAGAAGGCTGATTTTTTTTTTATTCTCTTCTAGAATGCCTAGAATGTTATATATGCAACAAATTACAACAAAATACATGAAAGAATGATGAATTGATCAGTGCAATCTCTCTCTCTGTCACTCCATTTCTTCTTCTTTTTTTATGTGATTTCAGTACAACCTCCATTGTAGGCCACTACCAAACATAGCTTTGTATTTTAGCCACTCCTGGGTTTTGTTCAGGCTGGTTCTATTACAGTGTTGCTCGCAAGAAGTGGTATTAGAGTCATTGATCCTCGAACGCAAGCTATTGCTCATGACACTAGGTCGTAAGATTTCAGAAGGTTAGAGGAATCATTGGAAGCTGCGAACAATAAACAATCACAAAAATATAAGCAAGTTATGAAATCACTAGAAGTTACCAAGTTTGTTAAAGAAACTAAGTTTAAGAAACTTGAAGAACTCATTAGTGGGTTGTCCTACCAACAAAACACTTTTTTATAGAAGTTGGAACATACTCCTAGTGAGCCCAACACTAAAAGTGACTATCTAGCATTCAACCAAGAGGATCTTGTTACAAAATCAGGTTAGGCTTGTGATGGTAGCTACTCCACCTATAAGGTACACAAACCCAAAAGAGACTTTTCTAATTTTGATGGTGATGATGTGTATAAGTGGTTATATAAATGTAATCAATATTTTAATATAGAAGAGATTGTTTAGGCTAAAAAACTTAAGTTAACTTTCTACTATCTAGATGGAATGACCTCGTATTAGCATAAGAACTTTATGAAAAAAACAAAAGTGATCAAAGGGTGACTTGGGGTGAATATATAGAGGTAATATGGTGTCGGTTTGGGGGTCAGAATGATCCACTAGAAGAGCTTAAGGATCTTAGATAGATGAGAGATTTGGAAAGTTACATTAGGGACTTTGACATACTATGGAATAAGGCTGAAATCAGTGAGAAGCAAGCCTTGGTATTTTTCTTAGCAGGATTAAAAGTGAAAATCAATAACTTAGTTAAGATGTTTGAACCTAAAGTCTTAAATCAAGCCTACAACCTGACACGTTTATAAGACAACACTTTAGCCTATAGAAGATTTCACCAAAATTACAATAAACTTGCCTCATTAAACACCAACCAAACAACTCAATTTAGGCCTAGCAATAATAATAATAATAATAATAATAATAATAATAATAATAATAAACCATATAAAATTTCACATATGTTAATCTATAATAATCTTAAACAACCACAAAACAACCTATTACCCACTTCTAACCCACATCTCCTATACAAACCTACCATGAAACCCATTAAATTTGTGAGGAATAATAAGTTAGATTAGAGGAGAGCTAAGGGATTGTGTTTTTTGGTGTATGAAAGGTATGTACCAAGCAATAAATGTAGAAATAAGAAACTATATTCCTTGTGTATAGTGGATGGTGATGGTAAGGAGGTAGATAACGGTAAGAATATTGTTGAGAAAGAACCTAGTCTTGAATAGGTGACCCCTCACATATCTATCAATACATTGAAAGGAGTTACTAGTTTCCACACTCTTGGGATGATTGGTAAGGTGGATAAACACCTGTTTTTTTATTATTGTAAACTCAAGAAGCACTCATAACTTCATTGACTCTAACATAGCAATTAAGTTGTAATGTGACCTTAGAATAATCAAGCTATTAACAATAGAGGCAGTTAATGGGGGAACAATGTTGTTTATAATTGTTTGCAAGAATTTTAAGTGGAAAATGCAGGGGAAAATTTCATAACTAATATATTCATTGTTGAACTGAATAGTTGTGATGGTTGGCAACTTTAAGAGACATTGTATCAAATTACAATGAGATATGGATGTCTCTTAATTGGTAATGGTAGGAAGTGATGATCAAGGGGGGTAATCCCATCAAGTTACAGACTATCAGATTTGAAAAGTTCAATAGTCTACTAGACAATTCTACTCGAGTAGCAGAGGTTAACTTTTACAACCTAAGACCAATTTCAGAAGTGGGTGATGACTTGCATTTGATGTTTGTTACCTTTTCACCTAACACCAAAGGGAACCCTGCTCTAGAACTAATATTAAAAACATATCAAAACCTATTTAAAGAACCTAGAGGCTTACTACCGCCAAGGCTACAAGATCATTCAACTCCTCTGAAAGATGGAATTAATTTGAGGCCTTACAAACACTTTAGACTCTAAAAAGATGTGGTAAAGAAGATGGTGTCTGAAATGTTAGAATATAGGATTATACAGCAAAGTTATAGTCCTTTTGCTTCCTCAATTGTCTTAATGAAGAAAAAAGACAATTCATGGAGACTTTGTGTGGATTACAAAGCATAAACTTATAATCAATTAAAAAAAATATTATATACCTCTGATTGATGAATTACTAGAATAATTAGTAGGCACAACTATCTTTTCTAAGATTGATTTAAGTGCTGACTACCACCAAATTAGAATAAGTCACGAGGATATTTCTAAGACTGCATTCAAAACCCATAATAGCCATTATGAATTTTTTGTTATACATTTTGGCTTAACCAATGCTCCAACCACTTTTCAAAATTTGATGAATGAAGTCTCTCATGAGCATCTCAGGAAGTTTGTCTTAGTAATACTTTGATGATATCTTAATCTATAACCAAACTTCCAATGACCACCTAAGACATTTACAAATTGTGTTTGAGTTGCTATGGTCCTATAAATTGGTTGCTAAAAATAGTAAGTGTATTTTCTGTAGTGACACAATAGAGTACTTTAGGCATATTATCTCTAAGATAAGGGTGGCTACTGACCTAAAAAAAATACAGGCAATAATGGATTGATAAATTTCCAACACTATCAAACAACTTTAGAGGGTTCTTGGAGCTAACTGGTTACTATAAATTTTTTGTAAAAGACTATGGTTCTATATATAAACCCTTAACTGAGTTACTTAAAAAAATATAGGTTTGAATAGGAATGAAGAAGCTATTCCAGCCTTTAGACTTCTTAAGAAAGTCATGACTAAACCACTTGTTCTAACATTGCCAGATTTGAATAAATTATTTATGGTAGAGTTTGATGCTTCAAGTGTGGTATTAGGGTAGTTCTTATGCATAAAAGGACTTATAGCCTTTATTGGCAAGCCTCTGGGTCCCAAGCAACAAGTATTGTTTGTGTATGAAAGGGAAATGCTGACAATATTCCATGTTGTAACCAAGTGAAGACATTGTTCATGGGGCAGACATTTCAAAATCAAGACAAACCATGTCATCTTGAAGTATTTATTGGACCAAATGGCAACTTTTCCCTCTCAATACTTGTGGCTGGCTAAATTGATGGGTTATGACTATGAAATTGAGTATAAAAAAGGAAGAGAAATGTAGCTGTTGGTACACTTTCTAGAATCACTAGTATAAAGCTATGTACTTTGGGGTTATCTACCATTTCAACCAACCTTACAGAAGAAATCAAAGCCTCATAAGTAAATGATAAGATAGTATATGTAACAGTTCGACCCAACTTGCCATATACTGTCAGCTTTGGGCCTTACCGCCCTTACGGTTTTGTTCCTGGTGATGCGAGCCCACTTTTGAGCCTGACGTCCCAAAACGCGTATGACAAGTCAGCAATCAGCACTCTTAATAAGGCCAGTTGCCACTCCCTCACCCGTCGATGTGGGATATTACAATCCATCCCCCTTAAGGAGCCCGACGACCTCGTTGGCACAACCGGACAACTAGTGAGGTCAGCTCTAATACCAAATGTAACAGCCCGGCCCAACTTGCCATATATTGTCCGTTTTGGACCTTAACACCCTCATGGTTTTGTTCGTGGTGACGTGAGCCCACTTTTGAGCCTGATGCTCCAAAACGCGTATGACAAATCAGCAACCAGCACTCTTAATAAGGTCAGTTACCACTCCCTCACCTGTCGATGTGGGATATTACAGTATAGGTTATTATCCAGGACCTTCACTAGGATCCTATATTCTATTTTCACTGCAAATGGGTCAATAACCACTTTAACATGAAGGGAAGGTTTGGTTGGTAATAATCCTATATTGCATCAGAAACTAATATCATTTTATTATGATATTGCTATGGGAAGGCATCCAAGTGTCCTTGTAACTAGTAAGAGTGTGAAAAAGTTATTCTACTGGAAGGAGCAATAGAAGCATATTAAACAGGTAATGAGAAAATGCCCTGTATATCAGAAGAACAAGGGTGAAAATGTACTTCCATCAAGACCATTAAAGCCTCTCCCCATTCATAGACATTCATTCATAGACACTAGTATGGATTTTATTTAAGGCTTGCCTAAATCTGATGAAAATAAAATTATTTTGGTGGTGGTGGACCAATTTAGCAAATGTGCACACTTCATGGTCTTTAACTCATCCCCACACTGCTTCATCAGTAGCTAAGGTTTTTATGAATGGTGTTTACAAGTTACATGGCTTGCCAGTTATCATTGTAAGTGACCGAGATTCAATCTTTCTCAGTCAATTCTGGAAACAACTTTTCATTAACCAAGAGGTTGATTTACATTACTCTACTGTCTATTACCTTCAGTCTAATGGACGAACTAAGATAGTTAACAAGTTTCTAGAGAATTATTTACGATGCATGATAGAGGTGAATTACCAATTTCCATACGTCAACTAAGGCTACTCGCTATAAGGTATTGTATGGGCTTACTCCACCAACTCATATACCCTATTTCCCTGAAGATTATATGGTGGAGGCTGATGATAATTACTTGACTACTAGAGAAGAAATGTCAAGACCAAATTTACAATCTGCTCAGCATATGATGGTTCACGTGGAAAACCAAAAAAGGAGTGAAAGAACATTTGAAACAGAAGACCTTGTCTTATCTCAAATTGCAACCATATCGATAAAAAAAAAACTATAGCACACAAGATTTCGTAGAAATTGGCATCAAAACACCATGGTCAATACTTGGATTTGGAGAGAATTGGCTTTGTGGCATATCGTTTGGACCTGCCCTCCTCCGTAGCAATACAATCGGTGTTCAATGTGTCACAAGTGAAGAAGCATAGTGGCAACAAAGTGGTTGAATCTTCTCCACCCCAATTTCCCGAGGCGCCACCTCTTCAACCTCAGGTTGTTCTCAACTGCAGAATGGTTAAAAGGAGTAATAAGGTAGCAACCCAGGTTTTGATTCACTGGAAGAACCAATCCCCATTGTGGAAGAATTCAATTTCAGGTTTCCTCAGTTCTCCCATGAGGACAAGGTTGAATCGAAAAGGAGAGAACTGTCGAGAGTTTAAGAGGGAAACATACATAAATTATCAAGTGAAAGAGATAACCGTTATTATTCTCAACTAAATAACAACGCGTCGTTGTCTTAAACACTGCACCTCACTTACCACGCACCATTTTGTATAATGTTTTAGTATTTAGTATATGCGCATGTGAGGAAAGAAGGCTGATTTTCTTTCTTTCTTCTTCTCTTCTAGAATGCACAAGCTATTATATATGTATCAAATTGTAACAGAGTGCATGATTATGAAATGAGGAAAGAACAATGAACTAATCAGTGTAATCTCTCTCTCCCCCCTTATACGTGATTTTAGTACAACCTTCATTGCAGGACACTACCACATAGAGCTTTGTAATTCGGATTATATTCAGGTTGGTTCTATTACAGTGTTGCAGGCAACAGGAATATGTGTTCAGCATTATTCTCTTCAACACAGTAATTTCTCAATGCAAGAGAAACTGCTTGCATATGTTCCACGGGATACGCCATAATTAGCATTCCTAATTATGTGTTCAGGAGTCACTACCTCCTGCTATACTTTCTCGTAGAAACGAAATACTCCAGAAGTTCACAATAAGAATGCTTGTGATGATAAGACACCAGGTCATTAAACAAAAGGGATGTAGCCTCCCAGGAAAATTATAGCAGCATCGCATCCCTCAAATAGACCTCATCCAGTGCCCAGGGGAGCAGAAACAGAAGTTGGGTGTGATCACAATGTATTTATCATCCTCTTCATCTCAGCAGACCTCCTGGGATCTAGCTCTTCAATTGCTCTCTCGGTGAGAACATGCTTGATACGACACATTGACTTCCTCACCTGAATTTCATTGTTCATTCACATGGAACAGAATTTCCCATTAGGTTTGTTAGAGTATAAAAGGGGGCAAAACAAAACATGAGTTTGCATCATAAAACTGACATAAGAAATTAAAAGAGAGGCATTATCAAAACACAGGTGAGAGTACATGGCAAGGCAGCTTATAGTTGTCCTAATTCATCTGGCATGAAAGCAAGCTTTTTGGTTTCTAAATGCAATGGCTTCTCTATAGATAACGCAAGGCAGAACAAAAGGGAGAAAATGATTATGAAACACATTAAGCCTATGTTTGCATGCTTATGAAAAGCCAAATCATTTCCTTGGTCTTTCTGATTAGTAAGAAGAATAGGTGAGATTTATTTTTAATGATTCA
>Ga0325404_1002124_pt1 | contig 21177 bp, 17 predicted proteins | sample PopdelMetagenome_18_FD_205664 | JGI IMG/M metagenome (GOLD analysis project Ga0325404, IMG submission 205664) | Populus deltoides microbial communities from Bellville, Georgia, United States - Xylem-Control-R1 | ecosystem: Host-associated > Plants > Phyllosphere > Stem > Wood/Secondary xylem... | reverse complement strand
AAAACTGTTAGTACGTGTTAGTAGTCAAATTTGTCCATTCATCGCATCATTAGATGCATATAGCCGTGCCCTCTTCCACATGAAGTAGCGCGTGTAGATATATCAAGATTGAATTGTCACCAGTGATAGAGTATTTGAGTTTTTTTTTTTTCTCTTTTCTGACAACTAAAATGCACTATTGTCCTTTTTTTATTTGTTGTTTATTTGGGTTTAACAACCATGTGTGATGTCAGACCCTAAGGTGTCTCGGTTTGACATCCTTGATTTAATATTGACATTGTAATATATATATATATATATATATATATATATATATATATATATAAAGGAAGTAAATTCAACTCATCATCTGATTAATAAAAAGTAATTAAAATTTTTTTTAAAAGAAAATTCATAATTTATAAAAATTGACTATTTTATATAATGCAACATAAAATACATGTTACTTTTATTTTTAATTTATGCACCATGTAAAACTCTAAATAATATAAATAAGTTACTTGAAAACTAAACTATGTAGTGTTGTCATTATACTTTATTTTGAATATCAAAACTGTAAAAAGTTTTTAAAAAATCAACAAAAAATATAAGTTTTAAAATTTAAAAATAATTATTCTACTTCAAAACTCATTAGAATAAATTGCACTCTTTATTATTTTTTTTATAGATTATTTTTTGATACTTGTCTTACGTTATTTTTACTATTTTAAACAAAAATTAATAATATCAAAGATTTTTTTGGTTGCTCTTTAGAGCATAATAGTAATGTCTGCTTTAATTCTTTTCATTTCATGAATCAAAAACTAATTTATTTATTATTAATTTATAATTATGTGGCATATAATTCAATTATGTTCATAGTTTTTAATTAAAAGTAATTATAAATCATATTATATTTTCCGGGTCTGGCATATCCGTTAAATACAATACTCTTAAATCTGATAAGATTATTAAACCCAAATCTTTTTGTATCTGATTATTCGTCAGAGGTAAGATTCTTAGATCTATCGAATCCGTCTCACACAAAATTTAATAGATCAAAAAGTACTTTCACTTCTTTTTATTACTCATTAATTGCTCCACCTAATGTGCAACCACAAGCTTTCAATGCCTTCAATCTTGTCATGCACCTAATAATAAATGGTACATCCTCCTCAGGGAGCAAAATATCGAATCAGGACACCGAGGTTTGCAGCTAATTCGATTTATCAGGCTTTGTCTTGTTTATGTGTTTTGAGTTTAAGTTTTTACATTTATATTTATCATCTTGCAGTGATTTATATATTTATTGGGCTTGCAGAATATTTAGTGAATTTAAAAATTAATTATGATACGTGTAAGTTGATCCGGACACTCCGAATTATCAAAACAAAAAAAAATATATCGAATCAGGCTGAGTATAATTGATGTAAAATAAGAATCACTGCATGGAGGGGAAGAAATTATTTGTGCGCGAAACTTGGTCTTAATAAGATTTCCACATAATAGATTCTTATCTATACACTCGAATTTCTGTTGACATAAAGCTCCGGACAATCGTCAGTCAGGGACAAATCTCATTTAGTTTATAAAATAGTTTTTTTTTACGGGATTATTTCTATTTTTTTTTTACTAAATAATATCATTTGATTTAAAAATAACCCAAAAAACAATATAGTTTTGTTAAATTTTAATCTAAGTTGGATTTCAAATCAACAAGTCACCAAGTTAACTTGCTAAACTAGTTAGTATTTATTTTCTAATACATCTAGGATATTTGAGAAAGTTTATGCAGCTTCATTGTTCATATGAACAATGAAGCTCTTGAATTTTTAAAAAATTTCAAACTGTTTTCCTTTTAATTATATATTTCAATGACCTAATTAGATGAAATTAGTATTATAATTAGGGTAAAATGACCAAATCAAAAAATAGGATTGAATTGTAAAACATAAAAAAAATATACATCCAATCCTAAATTTGCTATAATTTTTATTTTGGTCTAAAAATTTATTTTATTTATTTTTCAATTTCTGAGTTAGAGAAAAAAAAGAGAAAGTCACAAAAAAACTATAAAAAGAAAGAAAGCAACCAAAGAAACTGAAAAATAAATAAAATAAAAGAGAAAAACTTGATCAATTTGATGTCAAAAATTTTTATATGATCATGAAAGTTTGATTATATTGAGTTTTCTCTTTAAATATGTTTGAACAAGGAGATCAAATTTTATTTTTTTTATTTTTTTTTGGTTTGGTTGATCTAAGTTTTCTCGGTGATCTTAGAATGATCTGAGATTAATAGTTAATTTAAACATATTCTTATAATAGATTTTTTATTATAAAAAATAATTTGAAAAATAAAATTTTAACCTAAAAAACACACCCTGTAATTTCTTGACTATGATAGTGGTCACTGAATTCTAGACCGAGTAGTTGCAGGCGACACGTTGTGCACATGGGAATTACTGTGAAGACAAACTAAAGGAAAAGTTGTGTAAAATCACTAAGGCTTCGTGGCAAATTCATAGGAGGACATAAATCACATATTTCCAAAAAAATGCTATTATATTTTTGGTAATTAATAGTTCACTAATAAGTTAGCTGGTTGGTAGTGTTAAATAATATATATATATATATATATATGTAGTTTTATTTATTAAAGGTAGAATAATATTTTTAATTTAACCTATATATATTTTATTTGTATTTAGGTTAAGACTAAACAATCATAATATACGAATCATTCAGAATTCTAGCCTCATTTTTATGTTTGATCTTCATTATTTTAACATGGTATCAGAGCTGGTTTTATGGAACGAGGTTTAATTCCGAACACAAATTCGCAGATCCAACTTTGGAGTGAGACTTTGTTTTCCGCTTCAGTAAAATTTGATATTTCATCTTTTCTGCAGCCTCTGCAATTTGATATTTGTATTCAGTTTTTGTAATTATTTTGGTATTTTGTCTTCCCTTCAGTTTCTGCAATATGGTATTTGCATTCAGTTTCTACAATTATTTCGGTATTTTTTCAAGAAAATATTTGTTTAGTTTCTGCAATCTCTGTTCAGTTTCTGCAATTTGGTATTTTGTTTTCCGCTACTTTTGCATTCTGGTTCTCTGAGACTGTTGATTATGGCTACTAAAAGAGATGATTCGCTTCTGTCTGTGAGTGTGAGGTTGGATGGGAAGAACTATTTGTATTGGAGTTATGTAATGAGAAATTTCCTTAAGGGTAAGAAGATGTGGGGGTATGTTAGTGGAACTTATATAATACCTAAGAATATTGAGGAGGAGGATGTTGTTTTAATAGATACATGGGAAGCAAATAATGCAAAGATTATTACTTGGATCAACAATTCTGTTGAGCATTCGATAGATATGCAGTTGGTGAAGTATGAGACAATAAAAGAGGTTTGGGATCATCTGTAAAGGTTATTCACACAATCAAATTTTGCAAAACAGTATCAATTAGAAAATGACATACGAGCTCTTCATCAGAAGAATATGAGTATTCAAGAGTTTTATTTTGCTATGACAGATCTTTGGGATCAATTGGCTCTTACAGAATAGGCAGAATTAAAGGCATGTGGTGCCTATATTGAGCGTAGAGAGTAGCAACGATTGGTAAAGTTTTTAACAGCACTTCATAGTGATTTCAAAGGACTTAGAGGTTCAATTCTACATCGTTCTCCACTGCCTTCTGTTGACTCTATTGTCAGTGAGTTATTGGCTGAAGAAATACGTCTTCAGTCTTATTCTGAAAAAGGAATCCTTTCTGCTTCAAATTCTTCGGTACTAGCAGTACCTTTTAAGCCATTCTCTAATCATCAGAACAAGTCTTACACAAGGGTTGGCTTCGATGAGTGCAGTTTCTGTAAGCAGAAAGGTCATTGGAAGGCTCAGTGTCCTAAGTTGAGACATCAGAACCAAGTTTGGAAGTCTGGCAGCCAGTCATAATCTAATGCTCATAGACCACCTCAGGGTTATAAACCACCATACCACAATACCGCAACAGTAGCTTCCCCAGGCTCTATTACCGATCCTAATACTTTGGCTGAGCAATTTTAGAAGTTTCTCTCCTTGCAGCCACAAGCAATGTCCGCTTCTTCTTCCATAGGTCAGTTGCCTCATAGTTCCTCAGGTATGTCACACTCTGAATGAGTCTTGGATTTTGGTGCTGCCCATCATATGTCTCCATATTCTTCTTCTTTTACCTCTATGTCCCCTTTATCCTCCATTCCTGTTATGACTGCTGATGACATTCCTATGCTCTTAGCAGGTGTTGGTTCTGTTGTCACACCTCACTTGTCTCTCTCTAATGTTTAACTTATTCCAAAACTCAAATTGAATCTTGCGTCTGTTGGTCAAATATGTGATTCTGGTGATTATTTAATCATGTTTTCTGGTTCTTTTTGTTGTGTACAAGATCTGCAGTCTCAGAAGCTGATTGGGACAGGCCGTAGGGAGAATGGACTATATATTTTGGATGTGTTAAAAGTGTCAGTTGCTGCTGCCGCTGCCACTGCTACTACTACTGTTGATTTATCTTCCTTTCGTTTGAGTCTTTCATCTTTTAGTTTTTATTTATGGCATTCCCGTCTAGGTCATGTTTCGTCTTCTCATTTGAGATTTTTGGCATCCACAAGAACTTTAGGAAATTTGAAAACTTGTGACATTTCTGATTGTAGTGGATGTAAACTGGCAAAATTTTCCGCTTTACCTTTTAATCGAAGTATTTTCGTTTCTTCTTCACCATTTGATTTGATTCATTCTGATGTATGGGGACCTTCTTCTGTTGCCTCAAAATAAGGGTCTCGATATTATGTCTTTTTTATTGATGATCATACTCGTTATTATTAGGTTTATTTAATGAAACATCATTATGAATTCTTTGAGATATATGCAGCTTTTCGAGCTCTTATCAAAACTCAACATTTTGCTGTGATCAAATGTTTTAGGTGTGATTTGGGTGGGGAATACACCTCTAATAAATTTTGCCAATTGCCTGCCTTAGATGGAACCATCCACCAAACTTCATGTACAGATACTTCTGAGTAAAATGGCGTTGCTGAAAGAAAACATAGGCACATTGTCGAAACTGCTCATCTCTTTTGTTGTCTGCTTTTGTTCCTAGTGAGTTTTGGGGAGAAGCTGTTCTTACTGTTGTAAGTTTGATTAATACGATTCCATCTTCTCATAGTTCAGGTCTATCTCCTTTTGAAAAGTTATATGGGTATGTCCCTGATTATTCATCATTTAGAGTCTTTGGTTGTACTTGTTTTGTTCTTCATCCTCATGTAGAACGCAGTAAGCTATCCTTTTGATCCGCTATTTGTGTCTTTTTAGGTTATGGTGAAGGTAAAAAGGGGTATTGTTGTTTTAATCCAATAACTCAGAAACTTTATATGTCTCGTCATGTTATCTTCCTTGAGTATATACCTTTCTTTTCAATTCCATCCACTACTCATAGCCTGACTAAAACTAATCTTATTCATATAGATCCATTTTCTGAGGATTTTGGTAATGATACATCTCCCTATGTTCGATCAATTTGTACTCATAACTCTACAGGTACTGGTACTTTACTATCTAGCACACCTGAAGCTCCATTCTCATCTACAGCCCCTCAAGCTTCATCTGAGATTGTGGATCTACCTCCACGTCAGTCCATCCGCATTCATAAGTCCACAAAACTACCAGATTTTGCTTATTCTTGTTATTCTTCATCATTTACTTCCTTTTTAGCTTCTATTCATTGTCTCTTTGAGCCCTCTTCCTATAAAGAGGTAATTCTTGATCCGCTTTGGCAACAAGCTATGGATGAGGAACTTTCTGCTTTTAAAAAGACAGATACTTGGGGATCTAGTTCCTCTATCTCCTGGTAAGAGTGTTATTGGTTGTCGTTGGGTGTATAAGATCAACACTAATTCTGATGGGTCTATTGAGCGATACAAAGCTAGGTTGGTTGTAAAAGGATACTCTCAACAATATGGTATGGACTATGAGGAGACATTTGCTCCGGTTGTAAAAATGACTACTATTCATACTCTTATTGTCGTAGCTTCAATTCGTCAGTGGCATATTTCTTAGTTTGATGTTAAAAATACCTTCTTGAATGGAGATCTTCAAGAAGAAGTTTATATGACACTCCCTCCTGGTATTTCACATGACTCTAGATATGTTTGTAAGCTTAAGAAAGCATTATATAGTCTCAAACAAGCACCCCGTGCTTGGTTTGAGAAATTCTCTATTATGATCTCGTCTCTTGGCTTTGTTTCTAGCAGTCATGATTCTACTCTTTTTATTAAGTGCACTGATGTAGGTCGTATCATTCTATCTTTATATGTTAATGACATGATTATTACTGGTGATGACATTGATGGTATTTCAGTCTTGAAGACAGAGTTGGCTAGACGATTTGAAATGAAGGATTTGGGTTATCTTCGATATTTCCTGGGTATTGAGGTAGCATACTTACTTAGAGGTTACCTTCTTTCTTAGTCGAAATATGTTGCAGATATTCTTGAGCGGGCTAGACTTATTGATAACGACTGTAGATACTCCTATTGATGTCAACGTGAGGTACTCTTCTTTTGATGGTTTACCTTTGATAGATCTTACTTTATATCGCACTATTGTTGGGAGTTTGGTATATCTCACCATTACTCATCCAGATATTGCATATGTTGTTCATGTTGTTAGTCAGTTTGTTGCTTCTCCTACTATTGTTCACTAGGCAGCTGTTCTTCGTATTTTGCGATATCTTCGGGGTACAGTTTTTCAGAGCCTTTTACTTTCATCCACCTCTTCCTTGGAGTTGCGTGCATACTCTGATATTGATCATGGTAGTGATCCCACAGATCGCAAGTCTGTTACCGGGTTTTGTATCTTTTTAGGTGATTCTCTTATTTCTTGGAAGAGCAAGAAACAATCTATTATTTCTCAATCATTCACCGAAGCAGAATATCGTGTCATGACATCTACTACCAAAGAGATTGTTTGGTTACGTTGGTTACTTGCTAATATGAGAGTTTTCTTTTCTCATCCTACTCATATGTATTGTGACAACCAGAGTTCTATTCAGATTGCTCATAACTCGGTTTTTCATGAGCAAACTAAGCACATTGAGATCGATTGTCATCTTACTCGTCATCATCTCAAGCATGACACCATTGCTTTACCTTTTGTTTCTTCTTCCTTGCAGATTTCTTTATCAAGACGCATTCCATCTCTCGTTTTTGTTTTCTGATTGGCAAACTCTCAATGCTTGTAGTTGCCGCATCGTGAGTTTAAGAGGAGATGTTAAATAATATTTATGTAGTTTTATTTATCAAGGGTAGAATAGTACTTTCAGTTTAACCTATATATACTTTATTTAACATTTAAGTTAAGACTAAGCACTCATAATATACAGATCATTCAGAATTCTAGCCTCCTTTTTGTATTTAATCTTAATTATTTTAATAGGTAGCAGGGAAAAATAGCTGGCTAGCTATAGAGAGGTCCTTGTGGTCATGGATGATGTAGCTAGGTAATATTTAGCAGTGGCTAATGAAGATGGTGTTTGTTTTTGTAGTTGCTTCTATTTTAAAAGTAAATTATAGAAAAAAAATTGTTTGATAAAGTATGAAACACAGTTTATTATTCATGGAACCCAGTATATTTTGTGTTTAAAACGCAAGTTAGTCAAAAGCAACTTTAAGCTGTTTTTTTATATATATCATGTGAGCGAAATGAATTAATTCACTTCTCTTTCTCTTCTTGAATGAATACCACACGTACTTAGCTTTGATTTCTTTTTCTTTCAATAGTTTCAAAAAAACAGTATAGAAATTGAAAGAAAAAAAAAGTATTTCCATCAACATAAAAGAAAAAAAATTAATTTTAAATACACACTCTTATATATTATTAACTTCAAATCTCTGTGACAAGCAGAATCTCTATGAATCTATGATAGGGTCCTCGCATGAAAAGAATTAAGTAGAAAAAAAAAAAACCCTCAACATATGATAGTTCAAATTCGAATCACATTTTTGTGCTTGAGTTTATGTTTTGTCTGATGACAGATTCAATCCCATTTAGTTAATAAAAAAAAATTATATGGTTTTACATAAGATTTAGTAAAAACTCTGCCTTAACCATTAAAAAAAACTATAATTTATATATTTTTAATTAAAATAAGAAAAACTACCAAGATACAGAACAATACCTATTTCTAATCGGATTTGAGTACTCTTAAGAAATATATTATATAATAATTTATTGTAATTATGTTTGCTGGGCTATGTCATGATCTAAGCAACGCATGTATAAATTGTTAGGTGTGATGATTAGACGGCTGAATATAAAAATAAGGAAATTTCTCGTGTAATAAATACTAATGCCCCAGCAAGAATCCCAATACCTAATGTCACGTATCTAGCTTGCTAGCTAGCTCTTTGTCTCTCTTTTTTTTATAAATAAATTTGTGCATTCAATGATGCTCGAAGATGTCTATAAAAAGTGCATTTCCATCCTCGACATTTCCATCTTCAGCCAATAATTTTTCCTGCCAATCTTTAACGAGCTTCCAAGACAAGAAAATGTTGTCACACCCAATTCACCAAGCTAATGAAAAAAGTCCCTATGGAGACCTCACAAGAGAAGAATTCTACAAGAAGCACCAAATTCTTCACCAAGAAAGCTTCATGTTCAACAAGAAGAAGATGAAAATCTTCACTCAATTTTGGCGCCCTGATGATCCCACTTCTCAGCTAAAAGGGATTGTAGCCATGGTCCATGGCTACTCCTCAGAAAGCAGTTGGCTCAATGAACTAACTGCTATAGCCATAGCCAAAGCTGGATTCTTGGTTTGTGCACTTGACCTACAAGGCCATGGCTATTCAGATGGACTGCGTGGTCACATCCCAAATATCCAATATGTTGTTAGTGATTGCATAATGTTTTTTGACTCGGTCAAGGCTAACAGCCCTAACTTGCCAGCCTTTCTATATGGTGAATCACTAGGAGGAGCAATTTCAATCCTTGTATGTTTGAAGCAAGGCTATACATGGGATGGCTTGATTTTAAGTGGTGCTATGTGTGGCATTTCAGCAAAATTTAAACCTATGTGGCCATTAGAGAAGCTACTTCCTTTGGCAGCACTATTCGCGCCCACATGGAGAGTTGTGGCCTCAAAGCCAGTCTCTAGCAGATCATACAAAGAAGAATGGAAGAGAAGGTTGGTAGCCAACAACCCGAATCGCCCGAAGTCAGGGAAGCCTCCGGCAGCGACTGCACTAGAGTTTTTGAGGGTTTGTGAGTACATAAGGATGCATTGCTATGACCTCGGGGTTCCATTTCTAATGGTGCATGGGGAGGATGATTTTGCGTGCGACTTTAGGTCGGCTAGTTTTGTGTATGAATCGGCTTCAAGCAAGGACAAAACATTGAAGATCTTTCCTGGTATGTGGCATATGTTGGTTGGCGAGCCTAAGGAAAATGTGGAGCTTGTGTTCGGGACTATCTTGACCTGGTTAAGAGATCATGCTGCACAGACAAAGCCGAAGCCAAAGCCAAAACCATAACAAAGCAATCAATTACTACTAGTTCTATATATATTATGTCTTTGTTACTTGTGTTTCTAGCTGTAGCATATGGGTGGATGTCCCGGCAAGTACTGAAAAATGTATTTTATCGTGGAAAATTAGATTTATCATTTAGTAATTAAATAAAATTAAAAATTCTAAAATATATATTGATTTTGGAGATTTAAATACTTGGTTATTTGCAAAAATCTCGACCACAGTCCTTTTTAAAAGGAGACTTGTCATCTAAACTGTTTATAAAATAGGCATTGAATCCGTAAAGATGATAAAAATAAAATTATTAGACTTTGACCCATTTATTTTGGTAAATTTTGAAAAAGGATTCGAAGTTTGCTATTATTATTCTATGAGCTTTTGATGGACCATGTCGATTCAGCTCAAAATCAATATACATCCATTAACACCAACAGGGTTTATCTGGATTGTCATTGCTTTGTTTTTACTTTTCATTCACTTTGATGAATAAACAATTACTTTGTTAGGAAACAACAAAATTGGTCAGCTAAATTATCACTACTAAAAAAAAATATAGTAATTAGCAATTAACTATCCTGTTGCAAATAATATTAAAATCTATTGCTAAAACAATTTAGCAACGGAATCAACAATGACAAATATCGGATGCAGATTTATCGTTTTTGATTTTTTAGCAATAAATTTGTCCGTTGCTGATTTTGCAGCACCAGAAATTTCGTTGCTTACAATCAGCAACGGATTAACGGAAAATCCGTTGCTGGTTTTGTGAATCAGCAACAGATTATCCATTTACAATCAGTAACGGATAATCCGTTGCTAACTATATTATTTTTATTAAATTAATTTTTTATTTATTTATCAAAATGACTTTTAATTTGTTTAATTAATTATTTATGGATATTTTAAAAGTTGTGGAATATATATAATCAAAATAAATTAATATTAAAAATAACTGTATCACTAATAAAAAATTGACTAAAAATAATATTCATATTATAAAAATTTAGTTAAACTTGCATTAATACAAATAAGTCGAAATACAATAAAAAAACAACAAAAGATACAATCATGGTGCTGGTTGTGGAGACGAACCATGATATTGTAGATCGACACAAGATGAATCAGGATATAGTGGTCAAGGTGAAGGAACCAGGAAATGGAATCTGAACAGAGTTTCCTTCATAGGGACTGCTTGCATTATTCATAGCATTTTGGTGTCTTGAATTCATTGAATTTTGGTGGAGAAGCCCTACAATAGTGCTGGCAGACGTGGTTGTAGATTCTGTGGTGAGTGAGTTATTTACACTAGCCATACCATTGCTAGCAGTGATTTGCATTGGGACTTGGGCTGAACTTCGATCACTATTTGAATTCTGGGGTATTGTTTGCAGTTGTTGTTGCTGCTGCTGCTGTTCCTCAAGCTGTGGAGCTTGACTATGGAACCCAGATGAAGAACCTGTCCTCCGAGAGAACTTGGCCAAACTCTCTGAAACAAAATAAGTAAATAAATAATCCAGTGCCCAACATGATAACATAGGACAAATATGGTATGATGGTGATAAGTATGATTATCATAGCAACAACACCATGGGCATGAATTTTTGCAGGAAATATTCACGAGGACACTTTCAAAAAATCACCAACATAAAAGTAAAAATAATAAAATAATAGCTCAAGTAAGAACTCGTCAAACATACTCATTGGTTCAGTTCTTGTTTCTCGGCTATAATCAATCAAGTCTTTCATACTATTTACCACTTCTGATATCTGTAATGATATGGAACAAATTATTATGAGAGAAAAAAATCAATCAGACAGCAGATAAATTCAGCAACCTCATTAAACATCCTTGAAATCACCGTTATCCATTTGACATTCTTACAATTAAAAATCTTTTCAGTGCCATATCCAGACTTTAAGGAATCATAGGTAAATGTTGACAAAATAATTCAGATCATTTTCAACAGACAAATTAAGCATGATATAATGAAGCAACAATTAAAAAATGGAGCAAAATAGACTTACCTAAACCCCAAGAATCAATGGCTCAAGGTGGAGGTTTTCTTATTGCAACCCAATCTTACTTAGCCAACTCTATAGTTTATATTGTGATCCAATAAGCCATTCATATTGCTGGAAAAATAAAAAACATAAACAGTATGTTAAACCCATTCAGCTATAACCATTACTAGTCTTTAAAACAAATCCAAGTTAAACTATGAAAAACTGAAATAATATCAGCACTGGTAGCTCCTTAATCGACCATCCACCACCATAAAAAATTCTAAACTTGATTAATGCAGGAGTCTATCCTACTTGCAAAAAATGCATAAAAATAAAATAAAAACAATTTTCTAACATTAAATACTCAAAGGAATGCATACAGGCCCAAACTAGCAAATGATCTCTCAAGGCATGAAAAATAAATTACACAAAAAAACTGCAGAGCTAACACCTGATTGAAGAAGTTAATTTTTACTTGAAGTGATACATAAGTTCATACCATGTAAAGTCTTGGCCGACATGTGATCCATGGAGCAATATGAAAACATAACCCAAATGGTTCTCGTGAATATAAGACCCTCTGTAAAAAAGCCAATCAAAACAGCAGCTGCTATAAAATTCCATGTTTATAGACTGTGGATTCTAAATGATTTTTACCTTGAAACATCAAGTACAGAGATAAATTTAACAATGACCGGATCAAGAAATCAATGAGTAAGAAAAACATCAGTTCTTAGACAGAAAGATGCTGTTAGCTGTGACAAATAAAACGTTTCTAAAGTACATTAACAACATTCAATTCAACCAGCCACCTTGCTCCTAAAGAACACCCAGCATCAATAAGACTACTTGTTAAAAATTAAATTGGGGCTTTTGATAAATTTTCAATTAAACATGCATAATTTCCATCAATCACTCTCTTCCAGACACATGAATTACCAGCATTGGTCCAGTTGCCTAAAATCATTCAATTTATGAACCGTAACCCTAAAAATTAAATTGGGGTTTTTGATAAATTTTTAATTAAACATGCATAATTAGGTTATAGATCATGGTAAAAACATTTCATACTTTATATTATCGAATTAATAGCCTAAAACCATTATTCAAAGTATCGATAAAAAAAAAATTGTTACCTGTGTTCTTGAGTTATAGATGAGCGAGATGAATCTACACGACAAAACAACACCTGAGATTGTGAAACTTAGGTTAAAACTTGTTAGTGTAAGTTAAATTGCAACGGAGAAAAACATAAATCCTAAATTAATTACCTGATTTATTGAAGAAGAGAGTGCAAAACCCAACCCGTTTACAAAGAGAAAGGGTGATAATGAGAAGAAGATTTATTGAAGAAGAGAGTGCAAAACCCAACCCGTTTACAAAGAGAAAGGTCTTGTGCGATGTTGCAATGGGTCTGTGTTTATGGTGGTTTACAGAGAAAGATTGAAATTGTTAAAATTAAGGAGAAGAAGATGAAGAAAAAAAATTAACGATGCTGAAGACGAATGAGAAGAAGATGAAAAGTTTGGGACAAAAGGAAAATCAAATTGATGAAGAGATGGTGATTTTTCTACAGTTATGGATGTTATTAAGGGACGAAGGAGACTGGAAATTAATTAATTTTCAACTGTTGGTTTTGTTTTATCTGTTTAGAAACTGGGGGGGTGTATTGCAGGTGTTGAATTAGTAATGGTAGCAAAATTAAACGGTTGAGATTTTATCATATCAAAAGTAATCAACGGTCTACATAATTTTGGTTTTATATTAATATTTAAATAATTATTTTTTAAATTAGCAATAGATAATCCGTTGTAAACTTTACGTTGTTTTTTGCAATGGATTTTCCATTGCTAAAGTCTATTGCTACTATAAAAAAAATAATATATATATATATATATATATATATATATATATATATATATATATATATATATATATAATCCGTTGCAAATCTGTTACTGAATTTAGCAATGGAATTATCCGTTGCTAAATTCAAATGCTAATAGCTCCTGTTTTTAGTAGTGTATACTATAAATCTCAAGAATTTCCAACCTAATTGATCCATGATTGTTCATGTTTATTCCAAGCGTTGTTTCTTACTATTACTTGGCCAGAGAAAAATAAAACATTCCTTGATTTATTATAAAATGAAATTATAATTTGAAAAAGTTTTTAGTGATTTGATTAACTTAATTGATTAAAATTTAAATGAGTCATGAAATTAAAAACTTTTTTGGTTTTTGAATAAAAATAACTGGCACAGAACCCATGTAAAAAAGATCTAGTGTAAATTCTAAAATTATCACCGGTAAATAAATAAATAAATAAATAAAAATTGTATTAGTTTTTTGTTTTCTAAAATTCAAAGTTATTGAAAATGACATTATTTTTTTATTATAAAAGAATAAATACCATAAAGAAATCTAAGTATCACTAATCCTCCTCGTTAAGTGCTTAAGACTTCAATGGCATGGTAAATCCATAAGCAGACTAAGAGTGTATTTGATATTGTGATAGCTGTTGTGGTTGTGATTTAAAAAAAGTTGTTTTATAAAAAGTACTTTTAGTTGTGGTTGGTTTGAAAAAATAGGTGTTTGGTTAAAACTGTGGTTGAAATTGAGGTTGAAGAAAAAGTAGTTTAATGTGTTTGGTTAAGAATGTTTTTGAAATTGAGGTTATAAAATAATTTTAAAAAATATAAATTAATATTGATGGTTTTTAATTTAAATATTGTGGATTTAACTATTGCGGTAACATTATGAAATAAATCATACTTTATATATAAAAAAATTTATTATTCTATTAAACTATCTACAAAATTCACTCTAAATTAGTTTTAAAATTAGATAAAATATTATCATGTATAAAATTCACTCTAAATTAGTTTTTTAAAAAAAATTAACAAAAAAAAAAACTTAACACACAAAAAAAAAAAAAAAAAAAAAAAAAAAAAATCCCACGCAGTGCAAGAAAAGTGCACTATTCACTATTTTTAATATGAACAGTGCATCATTTTGCACTGTTCATGTTAATTGCACTGTTCATTGAACATTGCAATTACGTGAACAATGCAAAAAAAACATGTAATTCTTGCTTTGCAAATACTGCGTTTTCAACACAGAAAATAGGTGGGACCCAATAAACAATAAACTACTTTTTTTGTAATCAAACGGCTGCAACTGCGTTTAAAAAAAAACGCAGCCGCAGCCGCATAGCCAAACGGGCTCTAAGGCTTTGTCTGACTACGCAGTGTAAATCCATACTAGCCTAATTTGGAATCAAATACGGTAGAAGCCGCGGTAAAATCACACAAACCGTGTGATTTTTTCTTACTGGAAAACCGATGCCATGAATCACGGTGTATGGTTGTGGAATCATCAGGTAGATTAACAGATGATAAACGGTAACTAGCAAAACAATCCAATTTTGACGATGATGTACCGCGAGGTAAAGCTTGGGAGTCACCTTCAGGGTAAATTAATAAACGGCAACCGTAACCGCCTACTTCAAGATATTTACTCCATAGTGCCCTAGCTTTAACACGTGGAAAACTCTGTACCGTCCATTTGCAGGTCGCGGAATACACCCCCAAGCAAATGCGTTCCATATGGTGTGAAGCCGAATGGATTCACTGCATTTTTTACCTCCTTCAAACCCATCACCAATATTATATTATAGTGCATTGTGGATCATAGTTGTTAAACTGCTCTGGCCAACCTGAAAAAATTCATGACCCAAATGAGTTCCAAGATATGATCCTCCTGGTGAAACTCATTGACTCGTTGATGTAATTAAATTTGATCCCAGCTTGACCAAGACAGCACCAAGAAGAATATTTTGATAAAAAAAAATGATATTCTTTTAATAAAAAAGATGAATCCATGACCCGCGGGTTGATTCAATGACCCCTTTCAAATCAGTTTCTGAATTGGATCTACAACTACACTGTGGATGCATATAGCAAATATACACAGGGGGCATGTAATTGAGTGAAAACCTAATCAGATTTAAGTCAATATGGATCATAGGATTATAGAAAGGCCATAAAATAAACAGTTACAAGCTCCCACAAGTCAACAAACATTGTTTAGACAGCTAAAGTCAAATACATATGTCCAGACACAAATCCTTAGATTGTCGTCTGCTGTTTTTGCACTATGATCAATTAACTTGCAAATGCTATTTTAATATACTATATTAAAATAGCATTTGATGTTCAAAGTATAACTAAGAACTATAATCACTACAGATACAAATTCCACTTGATTTCCTTATGAAAAATGGTGAAGGGAGTCAAGACCTATACGAAAACAATAGCTTTGCAGTTTACCATCAACAATTTGGAGGCCTGAAGTTTTGAAATTCTAATATATGAACAAAAATCAGTCAAATGCATGGTAAATTTATAAAAGAAGGTGACGTATTTATCAATATAGGCAAGGAGCCTGTCTGCATTTGATGCTACTTTAATACGATGACAATAGTTAATGAAGTAAAATTTTGGTCAGAAGTGCTCGAGTACTTCTCCAGGGGCATTGCAAAGCTAATCTATTTATCAACATCAAGATGAAATCTTTCATTCAAATCAGAACGAGATCATAAAATTGTTTAAATTCAAACTTTTATGCGAGTCCAACACTTGATCCATCCATCATACACACTCACGTAGTCAATAGTTTCTCATTCAGGCAGACATCTCGCATTGAATTTGTACCATCAAAGTGTAAGCAAGTGGTCACTGTCCACACATTTTTCCATCTACCCTAAAGGATGCTAGTTCTTCCTGCTTCTCTAATTCTCAAGCGGGACACAATGGAAGCAACAATTTCTCATGGGAGTTAACTGATTGAATCCCCCAAATAATTTGGACTCTTAACCCCAACAATAAAAAGATTATCACACGAAAACATAACTGTTGGTCTATCTAAGCTATTTGAATAACATGCAAATTGATTAGGTAGAGCAGATAGCATCTATTTGATTGATACCAACCCTAAACCCTAAGGGGTAGGAAATTTTACTATCCATAAAATTTCCTACACCTTAGGGTCGGTATCCATCAAATTTGGTTCGAATTGTAGTGCCTAGTTAAAATCACTCATATGTTTGGCAATCAATTGCAATGTTTCTTAAGAACACAACTTTAAGATTTTTATTCAGAAATTAAATAAATAACTCGAAAATTTGAAAATGCTTTTATCCTTGAAATCAAAAGTGACGAGTAATACAAGTCTTTTTAAAAAAGAGAAGAAGGAAATGCTTGTTTTTATCTTGATAATGCTTTAAACTTAATGGATTAAGGTAAAATATATGACATTGGTATTTTTATAATTTAAAGTTATTTAATGTTATTTTTATCTTTTAAATAGTATACGCACCCTTTTTTTCATTAAAAAAAAATCAATTTTCATGCATTTTGAAATGAAAGCTAATATACATTTTGATTTGTTTTTATAACAATCACCCATCAAACACTTTGTACTTTTAATTGCTTTACTTTGAAGAAGAATAATAAAAAGTAGGAGAAACAAGACACCATATAGGCTCTAAACCTTTCAACCACTAAACTTTAAAACAAAATAGTAAAACTAGAAAAGCAAAATACCAAATAGGTTTTTAATCAAATCAACTAATTGCAATTCAACCAACCAAAATCATTTCAAAAATTAAGTGCACTCACCATTTTCCTCTACCACGGTCCACACATATCCTTAAGGTGCTGGGGATCAAAGTTGAAACACTGGAATCATGACAACTTCCCTTCATTCAAGAATCCATAAGCCTGCTTATAGAAATCAAAGAAAGATGATGCCACACACACAAACACTTTAAAATATGCTTAGTGCACTCACAATCCTTCAAATGAAGAATATTTCAAGCTCATTCAAACTCGCAAGCTTAGTTTCTTTTCATTTCTTTCCATTGTAAAGATACCGCAACAACAACATACAAATTCGCAAGACAGCTATTCAAACATGCACATGGACCATTAAAACTGAGAAAGCTTTAACAAATGGATCTGTGGGAAAATTCCTTTGCTAGCTGAAGGGGTGTAGTGTAGGATACTATTGGGTGGGAATAAGGTTGCGCTTCATTATAGTTTTCGGCATATTGGTTGAAGGAAGCTCCTCAACAAAAAGCAAGAAAATCACCAGCGAATCCCTGCTGTAAATCCCTGAAGAGGGTGATAAACTTTGTCTTCATGGGGACAAAATCCACAGTAATCTTTGGTAGACCCTATAATAATAATAAACAAACCAGAAACAATAATATAAAATACAACTCGTGCATAGAAATTGACAAACACACCAGAGTGCGAATAAGAAGGAACAAAAGAAATGCATAATTCACCTTCTTCCAACAAACAACATGCAGTGATTTTTTCGGCTTCTGTATTATGATTCGTTCCCCAATGAGCTTCTCCATGTGACAATTCAGCAAAAAACAATTTCAGAGACTTGTCATCTTCAGAAGCAGTGAAGTTGATATGCTCCCAAACACCCATAGAAAAGAAAGAACGTGCAGATATGATCTCCACCAGCTTAAATTTAGCACCCTGAAAAAGAAATTGACGGGAACAAAAAAATAAGTTGGGAGTACACAGAATTAATTTGTTTTTAGGAGCGGAAAATTAATAAAATAAAATAAACATTATAACTAGCAAATAGTACTAGATGATGCTGATTGTTTTAACCACCCAATACATAGAAATAACCCGAGGAGTTTTCACAGCCCAGAAATTTACCTTGGCTTGTTGTTATAGAATTCTACAGCATGATGGATCAACACCATAACAATACTGGCAAAACAGAGTGTTTATCTCTTTCATGCACCAAACAATCCTAACAAGTTCATTCAAGCACCGAGATGAAGATTAATGATTCTCTGGAAAATATGACATGGATAGACATCGTAGAGAACTTTTGGGTTAAAACACTGTGCCGTCCTGTCCTTATTAGTGAGGGACTTCGAGTTTGTTGTCTGAGGTTTACCTCGTGCAACAAAATCCTTCAAATTTTTTCATCATCAAAACTGGTAAAGCAGTAAACGATCTAAAATTAGTTTACCTCGTGCTTCTTGTTGTGGTATTCTATGCCTTGTTCTGCACTCCTTGTGTATTTTAGCAGGTCATTCCTGGATGGATGGATGGATTAAAGAAAAGTAAACTTAAATAAATATTGAATTAGAATGAGATTTATTTATAAAAAAAAAGAATCAGATCTGGACAGAGTCATTCTACGCGTAAGAACAAGTCCCGAACGGCAAAGAAAAGCTAAAAATCTAACACTGAACATAAAATCTTTCCTCCGATCTCATATTTCAAGGAAAAAAAAATGCACCGTTTCTCACAATACCCGAGCTGATCTTCCCGAGTTTGGATTCCCCGATCTCGCTCAATAGCCGGATCACCTTTTCTCTTCCCTTGGACGTCGCCCATCCTCCGTTGCAGAATTTGCTAAGCGATTACTATTCCTAATTAATAATTCAGAAAGCCTAGGTATTATTATTAAGTAATAAGTTTCCATTTATATTGTGGATTATAACAGTAATATATTACTGCATTCCTTTTTTTTTTTTCCTTTTTTTTGGTTATTTTATTTTATTTTTTTGTACTTTTTATTTTTTTTTCCTTTTTTGTCTTTTAATTTTTAATTTTTTATATTTTTTTAATATTGACCTGATTAAAAATTTTTATTTATAATTTTTTTTTAAAATACTGTGGATTGCTACGATATTTTTTCACATAATTTTTCTATTTTATTTTTTTTATTTTTTAAAATTATATTTATTGATTTTATTTTTTTAATATTAAGCTGATTGAGAATTTAGTTTTGTAATTTTTTTCTTTAAAACATTGTTGATTGTTACAGTATTTCTCTATATGGTTTTTTTTGTGTATTTTTTTATAATTTTCTCCAAAATTATCTTTATTGATTTTATTTTTTTAATATTGAGTTGGTTAGAATTTAACTTTATAATAAAGTTTAATCACATGGTGAAAACACTGTAGTTTTCCTCACAAAATACTGTGGATTACTACAGTGTCTCTCTACATGGTTTTTTTTTAATATAATTTTTTCAAAATTATCATTGTAAGTTTTTTTTTTTTTTAATATTGAGCTAGTTGAGAATTACAATTATAAGTCATTACAAATATAGCTAAATCATGTAGGGAAGCGCTATAGTTTTCATCACAAAACACTGAGAATTGCTACAGTGTTTTTTTTTTTTAAATTGTCTTTGTTGATTTTATTTTTTTAATAGTGAACTGATTGAGAATTTAGCTTTGTAATTTGTTTTTCTTTAAAACACTGAATTGCTACAGTGTTTTCCCACAAGAGTTTTTCTAAAATTATCTTTGTCGATTTTTTTTTAATATTGAGTTGGAAAGCGTTGTTGTTTTCCTCACAAAACACTGTGAATTGCTATATTATTTTTCTAAATGGTTTTTTTTATGATTTTTTCTAAAATTATCTTTTTTTCTTTCCAAAATTATGTTTGTTGATTGTTTTTTAATATTAGGTTGGTAGTGAATTTAGCTTTGTATTTTTTTTTCTTTTTAAAAGAAAAGTTAAATCATGTGGTGAAAGCACTGTATCTTTCCTCACAAAATACTGTGGATTTCCGCAAATCATTTTGTTCAGTCTCTAATTTTTTGATCACCAATACAACTTTTTTTTCCATCATGAAATATTGGTTCCATCATATACCTTTAGTTTCTATTACTTATCTAGCGCTAGTTCACAATTATAATACTATCAAGTACATTTGTTTTATAAGTCCGCAGTAGCGTGCGGGTATGCCATCTCGTTATAGTTTAAAAGGCGTAGGAAAATAATGTACTGTGAAGATAAATTTATTATACTATAAACTACATAGTAAGCATAAAGTGTTTGCACGGACGGTGGATGATATTATAACATGGAGATGTTTTAGCTGTTTTTTTAGTTAAAAAGTGTTGTTGGAAATATTATTTTTTATGTTTTTTATACTAAAAACAATCCAACAGAAGAATTACGCACGATATAATTAAGCAACCATGTAAAAATGGAGCAAAATAGACTTACCTAAGCCCCAAGAATCAATGGCACAAGGTGGAGGTTTTCTTATTGCAACCCAATCAGATTTAGCCAACTCTATTGGATTATATTGTGATCCAATAAGCCATTCATATTGCTGGAAAAATAAAAAACATAAACAGTATGTTACACCCATCAAGTTATAACAATTGCTAGTCTTTAAAACAAATTAGTGCTTTGCTCTCTAATCCTTTATCCTTTGTGTGATTGGAAATGGATCTATACTAATTAGTGCTTTGCTAGAACTGACTTCACAGTGTAAACATCAAGCTCCCATCTTTTATATTCATTCCAAACAAGATCATGACCTTGTGAACCGAAAACAGCAAAAGAGTGTCTAATATTTCCAATTTCACAATTTAAATGGTCAAGTCCAGTGACCTCACAGCACTTGACCCTAGCCTTTTCCACAAATAATTCTAACAAGCCCATGCGATTGCTTGTAGTTTGTTAACTGATCCTATATCCACTGATAATGGCTAAGCAAGCAAAGATTTTCACCATCAGTTTGCTTCATTCACATAGAGAAACTCAGCTAACTGACTAAAAAAT
>Ga0325404_1002123_pt1 | contig 21179 bp, 3 predicted proteins | sample PopdelMetagenome_18_FD_205664 | JGI IMG/M metagenome (GOLD analysis project Ga0325404, IMG submission 205664) | Populus deltoides microbial communities from Bellville, Georgia, United States - Xylem-Control-R1 | ecosystem: Host-associated > Plants > Phyllosphere > Stem > Wood/Secondary xylem... | reverse complement strand
AAAAAAAAACATTCAATTTTAAAAACCATCCTAAAAAATAGCAATCAAAGAAATGGGGACGAAATTTGACCGTTGATAAAATTTAAAGGGAATGAAATTGGAAAAAAAATTCATAAAACATTCAAAATTAAAAAAATAGTAATAAAAAGAGCAGAGATCAAATGTGAAGGAAAAATAAATTGAAGAGTTGATTTGAAAATTGAGGAGGAGATAGAAAAAGAAAAAAAAATTACAAATTGTCGGTGCCAAAACAGAGCTTTTGTTGCCACACGTACTCCCTAAGCATGGAGGGTATGCCACAATAAATTAAACACCATCACGAAAAGAGATATTTGATAGTCGGACGGCGGCTCATGCGCCCTGCAAAAAAAGCAAAAGCCATCAACATACTATAGAGTGAATAGTAGATGCCAATTTCTTTTTCTTTTTTTTCTAAATAATAATCTATATTTATTAAAGTACTATATTACTTTTGACCAACCTAATTATAACAAAAAAAAAAACTATATGGAAAAGGATCAACCTTATTATAACAACAAAACCATATGGAAAAGGGCGGAAAAGCCTTTTGTAGCCTACTAATTTTTCTTGCTTTTAAGGGTAAATATATGATTTTACTGTGTTATACATAATAAAAAGATTATTATAATCCTAATTAATTTTATAATAATAAATAAATCTCCTTAAAAATATATTTTACCCTCGAAAGCAGTTCATAATGGTTTTCGTTTTGAAAAGCAAAGATATTGATGTGTTCCCATTCAAAATACAACGAATGAGTCTATGCTTCCAGTGTTTTTATGACAACTCTTAACTTTATAATAATAATAAATATAATAATAATTTTAATTTTAATTTTAATTTTAGCATTGAGGAGCCCTGAAGCCGGGGGTTTCTTCTTTTTTTATGCACATGTGACAAATGATATGATTGGGTGATGAGAACCATATATGGCTAATACCAGCTGGCCAAGAGTTCGAGAGTTGGGACTCCGGTTAGATAAATCATGTTTTTCGTTATTTTTCAAAATATTTTTTAATTTAAAAATATATTAAAATAATATTTTTTTTATTTTTTTTAAACAAGATAACACCAAAATACCAGCCGGCCAAGAGCGGTATCTTGTTTAAAAAACAAAAACATAAAAACAAAACCGGACACTTACTTGCCGGCGGCGACAACCTAAAGAAAGTAGTATGGTGTTGGAGGCTAGGAGTCTGAGAAAGTCAGTTGTGCCTTCTACTCTAATATCTCGTTTAGGAATTAGTGCGTGTCCGATCGAAAGCTTTTTTATTTAACATAAAAGAAGGTGTCGACGATGTTCTAACATAATAATAAAAAAAATTTGTTGTGAACTAAAAATTTATGTGTTCTTAATAAAATAAATAGAAAATTATATATACTAATAAATATTAAATAATTTATTAATAATAAATAAAAAATTAAGAGATATACAAATTAAGATATATGATCTTGCTCTCATGAGAAGCTCTTCAAAATTAGTTAGTTTAATTATATGAAAATAAAATTAATTTTTATAAGAAAAATAATAGTTTAAATTCCAATGAAACAAAATAATTCTCTAGCATAATTAATTTTTATAATTCTTGTTATTCTTATTAATATACTTTTTATTTCTTAATAAAAAATTATATTTTTTGAGTTATATTGTTTATTCAATAAAAGCTAAGAGAAATTAGAATAAATAGCTAAAATGATTCATCAATCAATTTAAAATAATAATAATAAAAAAGATATTTTTTTAATAATTTAAAGTCGAATGTATTAAGAAAATACAAATGATATGGCGATAAAAAAACATTCACAAGTAAGAAGGTAGATAAAATCATGAAGAACAAATATAATTTTTGTAGTCAAAACTATCTTTTTTACGTGATTCTTTTGTTGTTTGGACATTTATTTTTATAACAAGCATAATTATTAAATAAAAAAAACAATAGAAATCCAAAAAAATATTTTCAAAAACTATAATAATTTAAGCTTTATTTTCATACAATATTCATGAGTACAAACTTAAAAACAGTCTAGATAGTAACTTAACATATAACATATAATATATAATAATTAACAAAATGATTGCTAATATTATAAAAAGATACTGTAATCTTATCTGAAAATAAATGTTAAAATGAAATACATCTAATGAAATCACATCTTAAATATAAATTTAATTATTTTATTGAAATGAATTTTGATTAAACTCTAAGAAAAAAAAACAAAATAACCATGAAACGCTCTATATAAAGAGTGTTTACTAATATTAAAAAAAAACAATATAACTTATTTGTAAACAAATTCAAAACTAAATATTATTTAATAGAATAATATCATACATATAATTTCAATAATTTAATTTCAATTGAATTGTAATTAAAATCTAAGAAAAAAATAAAAAATCTAGAAGGGCTTTATAAAAAAAAGTTGTTGGCCTTAACAAAAAAAAATTAGGCATGCGTGGGTTTACAAAGCTAGACTTGTGTGCTTGACCATCTTTTTTTTCATTTTTTTTAGAAAAAAAAATAGATAACTTGTCATTTACTAATTCAACTCTGCTTATATTAGGTGGCTATAAAGTCAGAGTCGGACTTCTAGGATCGAAAACCATATTTTTAACCTCTTTTTTATTTACCTAAAAACAATTAAAAAAAGACTTTAGACACTTTGATAAACTCATTTATAACCTCAAATCAGCCTTTAATCGTGCAAAAAATAAAAAAACCAGTTAGAATAAAAAAATATCTCATGGTCTAATCTTTTTTTTTTTGAACAACAGAAAGGGTTAAAACAACTCAATAAAACTCCTTTAGTCAAATGGAATCCATTAACAATAAAATCAATATTGTTTTGTTGCTGAAAAATAGCCAGTCAACTACTTTCTCTCTTCTCCTCTATTTTTAGTAACTTTCTCTTTTCTCTCTCATTCAACGTGAATAAAATAAAATTTTGGATCAAAATATAAATTTCTTACTAAATGGATAAAAAAGAAGTCAATGGAGAATATGTGGATTAAATTGTACTTTTTTGTGTGTCATTGTGATAGGCCACATTAATGTTTTTTTTTATTTTGATCTCTAATTTTTAATTATATCTTTATGCTACAAATTAAAATTATATCTCATTAAATTGACCTCATTCAAGTTTTCAAATATTATCAAAACCTTTATTTTTGAAGAATATACGATTAAAAAAACATCAACTCACAAAACAATAACAACAAAACATGAAAGGATAAAATTGAAAAAAAATAATTTAATAGCCAAAATGGAAAAAAAAACTAGTGAAATCCTCAATTAACAAAAACCTAAACGATCCCAGACTTTCACTGTAGATACATACTTGGCATACTGTGGATTAAAATAATATAACGACATTTTTGTCATTCCAAGAAAAAAATCATTGAACTAGTTGTTGAGGGTAATGCTATCTTTTTAAAAGATTTATTAATCATTATCAGATTGATTGTGGATAAATTGGACTCTTAACATTTTAAAGCATGGTGTAATTAATGACTCAATTATCCTTCAAAGTAAACAAAAAAAATTAAATTGGCATCTATATTTTATTTATTTATTTTCATTCTAATTTTTTAGTTATAATCAAGTTAAATGAGAGACAATTTAATATTTTAATAAATATAAAATATAATTTAAAAATCAAAAGTGGCTGACATGTGTGGACAACCTCTGTCGTCTTTGAATAACGCGTGAGGTGTCATAAGATGATGTACGCCACCTTCCAAGGTGATGTTGAAAGCATCCCAACATGCCTTTTCTAGTGGTCAAGTGCATGTACATGATGATTCAATAGTTGCCTAGTTGGGCTCCATTTAACTTTTTTTTCCTCTCCTTTTTTTTTTTCTCTCTTCTCCTCAAGTTTCGTGCTGGCATGACAAAATATAAAGATGTCCTATCATTTATTTTTTGTATCAAATTTGATCTTCATTCCTTTGATTGCCTTTTATTTTATTTATTAATTTTTCTTTATTTTCATCCATAATCATTTGGTTTCATTTAATTTTAATACCAAATTTGATCTTCATTCTTTTAATTGTCTTTTGTTTTTTTGTTTGTAACTTTTTTTTGTTTTTTTCTTCATTTTCATCCTGATCATTTGGTTTTATTTGATTTTAATATTAAACTTGATCCTTATTATTTTAATTGTTATTTGTTTGGTTTTTTTATTATTTTTTTAATTGAATTTTTTTTTAATTTTATCCATCAACATTTGATTTCAATTTATTTTTTATCAAATTTGGTCTTTATTCTTTTTATTGTTATTAGTTTTGTTTTGAATATTTTTTATTGTATTTTTTTTTTAATTTCATCGTCAACATTTTATAGACTGAAAATTTCACTTTGTTATTTTTTAGGTCTACTTTTTATGGGGTTAGTTTGAGGTTCATTACTAGGGTCATGAGTTTCGATGGTTAACACATGTTGATTTTGGTTTTTTTAGTCATTTTTTAAAATTGATTTTTTTTTATCAATTTCACTATTCAACATTAATTTATTAGTTTATGTGCTTTTGTTTTTGCACTCTCCTTTCTATGGTGTTATCTCAATTATATGCTCATGATCACGGGGTTAGCAAGTTAACCCAAGTTGACTTGGTTGTTTGATAATTGATATTTATAGTTTTATTTAGTTTGCTTTTGATAGGGTTATCTCAGTATCACGACTATTGCAAATTTGGAATGCTAACCCGGATGGGTTCGAGTCGAGTTTTTTTTTGTCAGTTTATTTTTTGTTGTTAAATTTTTTTATTCGTATTATTAAATTAGTTGAGTTTATAACCTAGTCAAGTTAATGACCCGAGTCTGAAATTTTTTCTTTTTTTTTTTACTTTTTTAGGAATGCTTGTAAACCTTAGCATTTGTTTTTACGTTGAAATTTTTTTGGGTAGGCCTGTGACGTAACGTTTACCCATCTAGTAAAAACTATAGTAACTCATGACTTAGTGTATGTTTGGCTTGGAGATGCAACCTGCTTTTCATTAAAATTTAAAAAATATTTTTTTAAAATTATTATTTTTTTATGTTTTCGGATCATTTTGATGTGCTGGTATAAAAAATAATTTTTTTAAAAAAAATATTATTTTGATGTATTTTCGAACGAAAAATACTTTAAAAAGCAATCGTTGACACACTCTCAAACACTTTATTATTAATAAACCTATGCAATTTAGTTTTTTTTTAACTATAATTGCAATTTATGAGGGGAATGAGCGTTTGTGGGTTTAATGGTTTTTTCAAACTCTTGTTTTTTATTACTCTTGAGCTACAAATTATTTTTACATTTGAAATTGTGTTTGAGTATATTTTAAAACCATATTTAATTAAAAAATATTAAATTAATATCTTAGTGTTTATTAACAATAGTAGTTTTAATATATTAATATTAAAAAAAATTTATTTTAATGCAAACCATTCTTTTAAAAGCAACTTCAGTAAAATACGTCAAACACACTTAAAAAAACATGGGGACAGTGCCTTCGTTATGCTATGATTACTCGGTATTTGAAACTCACAAGAGTGGTGAACTGATGTGGAATCTGATTACAGGAAAGCAAACAGTGCCTTTGTGTCTGGTTTGTTTGCATTCGTATTTTAGAGCAAGTGCTTTCTTTAAAAAATTAAAAATTGAGAATAACTGTGAGAATTTGCAGTTATGAAAGTTCAAAATGGGGTGATAAAAAGAATCAAATTGTGAAAAGGGTTAAAAGAGCTTCCGAAGAAAGAAAGTACAGAACTTAAATGTGTTGGTAAAAGCATTTTTTTATGGGATGTGTGGTTTTGATGAGAACAGTGCAACAATGACTTAGGATGAGCGAGTACTCAAACTAGCAAGTTCCATCATCCACGCCATTAGTGTTTGTTTTGGATGCTGATCTTGTATCCTAAGAAGTTGGCTTTTGCTCAGATCCTGTCTTATCTTTTTCATAGATGCCCGTGGACGATTCTTCTGTCAGCGAAGGGAAAGAAAGCCTTCTCGTTCATGTACAAACGTAGGTATTTCATCACATTCTTCTGAGTACGTGACTGTTGCAAATTTGCAAAAGAAGCCCTCTATTTTGCCTTTCCGCTTAGTTCATTGTGTTATTTCACTATTGAGGTGTCAATTTAATTGTTCATCATCTGACTTTACGAAGGTCATGAACTCTTCATTAGCTAATCGCTTCTCCTACCAGTTAGAAATTCAGAGTATAGTGCTCTATGAAACTGAAAGTAAGTGCCTTTGTATTGACATTAACAGATGAAATGCAGTTCATGCCTTTAGCTAGTTTGCCCTATCGATGGAGTTGATGGCTACTTGGTGCTGGGAAGTGTGGATTGTTCTGGACACCCTATTGTTTCCAAACTATATATTGGTGGTAAAGATACATTACTCTTTATTGTAGGTTCTTATTATGAAGGTACCATCGATTTCATTTTTTGTCTCTGTTACTGATTTTGAGTAGTAGAAGCGTCTTATCAAAATGGATTTCTGTTATTTTCATATATTAGACAGCTTACTTATTCATCATTTCCTCAAGATTCTGGTGCTGGAGAAGGCAGTTGGGCAGGCCTTTGCTTCAGTCCAAGTCAATGGTCCGTGGTGATTGCTTTCTTTATTGCACTAATTTTGTGTGTGTGTTGATATATACTCTGGCCATAGTGAATATCATTTCAACATCTAGCGAGAGATTGAAACCATCGCAAGAGATGGCTAAGTGTATTATTACGTACTGCATTTTCTCCACACTCAAGGAGATGATTGTGTCCACTGTTGACAGTGAAGAGAGTGGCGGGATCTGTGATTTAGGGATGGTAGAGATAGTGCTGGCCGGAGTTCATTTGGCTGTTAAGGGATTTTTTTTCTATTAGAAGTTAGAAGCCACCAAAATATAGAGTGATTTATTGAATAGACCGAAGGGAACACCTTCAATCTAAAATACATCAATGTCCAGCATAGAACATCCCACCCTTTAAAATTTCTCTGTCCTTTAGAATTCCTGAATTTTTTTCTACTTCTTCAAGTAACTTTTTTGTCTGAATGTTGGGGTATCTTTAATTCATTTATCACTGATTTGGCTATGTTGCAAACTCTGCAACCCATCCTCATTGAACTTCTTGGAGAATTCAGACCATGGGAGTGGAAATTTTATATTAGCCGTTGCTGAGGGCTGCCAGGTAAAATTGTGTGTTTCTATATTTTCCCATTTCCCTGTTTGTATACATGTCGTGCTGCTCTGCTTCATCTCTTGGAATTACTGCAGTTGACGCTGTGTGACTTGAGAATGAAAGAAATGTAAAACCAAAATTTATTATCTCATACAAATGCTAAACAAAAATGTCCAATATAAATTTAGAATTTATACATGTTTAAAATTATAACAATGTAAGATAGCAAACATGAATTCAACATAAAAATAATTATAAAATACTAGATACATGCTCAATATATATTCAAACTTGTAATTGATATAAAATAAAAAATCCTAGTATATATTTTAATAATAAAATTAACTATACTTAAATTAAAACAAAAGAAATACTTTATGAAACACTTTAAAGTAATGAATCTTTTGTTGTTGTCAATGATGAATCCTTTGTCCTTAGTGCAACTAGGATGTTTGCAATATATTTCTCAAGATTCCAACGACACTACCTTGATTTAAATGCATTTCTCAACAAGATTTTTGAACTAAATATTATGTAACTCAAATATCTCTCAGCAAGATGAATTTAAGCTCAAATTTCAAAGAAAAATCAAAGTATAAAAAAAGAGAAGAAAAACACTAAAAATGAGACGAGAAAAAGTGTGTAAAATATGAAAGACTCAATTTTAAAAGCTAAAAGATTGAAGAATTAATAATAATTAATTCCTACTATTATCAACATTTCATTAGCCACCACAAAACAAGAATTAAATATAGAAAAACCAAGAGTTTTTATAGTGGAAAAGCCAAGGGTTTTTTAAAATTAATTTCTCATTCACCCATAATTTGTTTAATTAAAACAAGTTTTCAACAATTCCCCATATGAATGAAAATTATTTCACAAGTTTGAAAATGACTCAAAGATTTGTTGAGAAATACTGATTTGCTAGATTACTACATCAGGATAGGTAGGTTTTGACTTTGAACCTTCCTTAGCGAAATACTATCAGATTTACTTAGCTAAATAGTAAATGCGATGTTTTGAACTATTCGGCCTTTTCTGTAAACCAAGACAATAGTACTCACATAGTTCTCTACCTAGAGATTTTCTCTGGTTCTTATTATTGTGTTTATTTTAGCTCTAAATAACTTTTGGATTCATGAGTGCTTTAGAGAATTTAACATTTATCGAAATTATAAAAGAGATGGCCATATTTCTCACTTATATAGGTGTTTTTCATTAAAAGTATTCTGCTATTCACATGGTGTGCAAAGATATAAAAATCATTAAGAACTCAATTTAAATTTTATCACGCTGCAAGTAACATTTTTTTCATCACAAGAATAAGTAATAAATAATAATTTTCTAGTGATACTGAAATTATTATATAGCATGGTTTTCATTTCAACCTAGATTTTAGAATTTTTCACTCAATTAAGTATGATTATTATTATTAAACTTTTTGACCTTTTAAAGGTTTTGAATTTATTTGTCTTGATGAATTATAGATAAATTCTATCGTGGCATGTAACGATGATGATTTAGGCAGATAATGGCTATAGTATCAATGATTGCATATTTATTTTTCTGATCAACACATTATTTATAATGTCCTCTTAATTTCTGGTTGTATTCAAGATGAATAAAAAAGATGGGGGGAAAACTACTCTTCTCCGTCAATAGAATGAGACGTAATTAATGTTTACATCTTGAACGTCGATGGTCGCCAATTTCCAGATGGGCACATTGCTCAAAATATGAGGTCTGTTTTTATTCGATCAATTTCTCCCCTCAAATTCTTGTCTTTTCAGGCTCTTCTCTATGTTTTGACATCCAAGGATAGTTTTAGCTGTTGTATCAGCAATGGAAGGAAAAAGGAAAACCATTGTTGTAGTATTTGTTTATTGATTTTTTGCGTATTTAGTATCTTTATAAAAAAAAATATCTGTTCATGATTTGATTGTTTCACTGGAGATTAGACAAAAGAAGAGAAAAACCTGAAGCTAAAAATAAACTCCTCAAGTGAGTGTCTAGTGCAAGTCTGCTCCTTACAGATCCTCTTCTCTCACTTTCCTGCATTTAAAGGGATCTCGCTTGTTCAAATTCATTTCATAAATTACTTCACTCATGAGGTTTATTGTTTTTCTTGAACATCAAAATGTAATGGTTTTCAATATTAAGAGCAGGGTTTTCTGGCCACATATGCTAGCATTTACAATTTTTATACTGAAGCTCCATGTCTTCTTGGTTTTAATGCTTCATCCTAAATTGTTTTGCTTTTGCTACAACTGCAGATAACTGGACTTGCATTCTCATTGCTTGACCCCGATTACATTTGTATCCAAGGGGTTGATTATGAGGTGATTGCTTTTGAAGCTACGACAGCTAATCTCCTTGTGTTTTACTGCTTTTCTTGCTCAGCATTTTTTAGTTCCAGATCGACTTGTCCTATATTAAGTTTCCATTTCAGTTGCCTTTAAAAGCTTCTGCTTCCCCCTGTTGTCTTTTGGCCATCCCCACTTGTTCAATTGGGGGCGTTTTCACTCTCTACGTAAAGACGACAAAACAAAATAGAACTGAAACTATAATTGCTTTTGCTTTGTTGCCATATGGAAAGAAAGGTGTTTTATAAACTGCCAAATATATATGTTCTTGAAGTGCATGGAGAAGGAAATTGTGTTAGAATAAGGAGAAAATGTACAAAGAGGACGGGGAATTCTCCTGAACACAGAAACACACAGCAAGTTACGATGCTGAAACACCAAAACTCTCCACGACTCCACGCTCTCTGAATATGTTCTAGATAAACGCCTTGTATGATCATCTGTAAACTGCTAGAATGTGAAACGGTAAATGTTTAATTTTCCTCGCTTATGAACCAAACTTCTTTAAGTAGAGAACTCTAAAGGCTTGTCAGAAACCTTTCAGGTATAGAAAATGGTAGATAGAAAGCTTTGAAGTATAGACCCAGAAAATGAGACTGGATCCATGTGGCTGCCAAATGCCCACATGAAGAAAACAGGAGTGTGGTAACTCTTTAACTTTTTCCAAAAACTCACAACCCATTTTGTAGTTCCATCAAAGCAGTGTGCTAGAACAAGTATCTGGAAAGTCTTGCTCCTCTAATGTTATGATTTGGCACTTCTCATGTTATTGAAATGGTGTGACCTAAGCTGATGGTAACTTTCATAAACTGTATAGTCTTCTGCCTCAGCCAAGTAATTCCAGCCCTGCTGTTGTGAGCTGGGCTTGCATTGAACTAAGCTGCCTTTCTAGTTAGCTAATACAACACCATTGATGCAGTTTTAATATGGGATGAGCGAGCCATCTCACTCTTTTACTTGTCAATCCTTGTTGCAGTGCTCCAACTAGGATGTAATGGGCGGTTGGTGTGCTTCTGCTAGCGTCTTCTTGGCTGATAAAAAGAGTGAAATAAACATGATAGCAGATCCTGAAAAAGGGAGTGAATAAGCATGGTGGTAGATCCTTGAAAATGGATATCCTCAGAGTTGTTCAGATATGTTCTCATCTTTCGGATTGGACGCTGCTGCTTGGGCATCAGGATTTTTAAGCAGCAATCCTTCTTACCAGTTATTTCGAGCAGTCGTTGATCCTCCAGTCAAGCCACCAATTGACTTCTTCGAGAAGTTAAAAATATATGATCAACTCCTACCACCAAAGGTGAGTATCTATTTAAACGATTTAATTTAATTCCAAACTGATTTTTTTATAAAAAAAATGTGAATTGGACCGAATAAAATAATTAAATTGCTAAGTTTGGTTTTGTTTGGTTTAATTTTATGTTTGTTAAAATCAAATAATTTGAATTTGAATTGATTATTATTTAATTGAGCTATTTTTTATAGGCTTTGATTTAATAATGAATTTTTTCAAGTGGATTTTTTATTTAGTTTGGATTGGTTTTTTTAATTTTTTAAATCTTAAACGAACCGATTGAATTAAGACAAAAAATTGAACAAAATAAATGAAGTAATCGGGTTTGTGATAACAAATGGTTCTGAGCAATTAGATATGAGTTTGTTATTATTAAATGAGAATATGCTCCAGATAAATTACAAGAATAGCCTAACAAATGTCTTTATGTACTAGTGGGACTGGTCATTGCCCAAGAGAAGATCTGATCACACTAGATCAGAATAACAACTCATAAAGACTATAATTTTTTATCCGATAGCTAGATCATACTCAAATTTTTATAGAAGTTTATAGAGGTTGTTTTTCCTATTATAGTTATTACGTTGTTATAATCGGATCTTTAGATTTTAAAAATCTTGTGGACCTTTTATTTTAATAGGTTTTGTGATTTTTTTTATTTTTAGATTTCTTGTTTATTTTGGATTTTATGCTAATTTTTTTGTATTTTTAAATTTTTGTTTTTGTTTTCTAGTCGTGGCAAAGATCTTCTTTTATTTAAGACTTTGCAAACCTTTATAAGAAGAAGACCTTGTAAACCTTCCAAGAAAACAGATTTTATTGTCATTATTTGAGAAAAAATAAACTTGTGAATTTAAAATATTGTATATTTTTTTATTTAAATGTCGTATTTATCTTCTGTCTGCCTCAGTTGTCCAACAAATTCAAAAAACAATTCGTTTGTATGTTCTTTGATGTGTCAGTCTAACCTTGTCGATTTGGCGGAGAAATTTATTGTAACTTGCGAGATTAATGGCTTTATTGTCTCTTAAAAATTGAAGCAAATGAGAAGAAGGCGAAAACCAAATTCCAGAGATAGAGATGGAACGGAGGCTGCAAGTCAATTATCTTTGCCGCCTCAAGATAGCAAATCCAATATTGAACGTATTTTGTATCTGAATTCTAAGCCTCTCTTTTTTTTCCATGTGTTTTCTTGTCAAAGCATCAATCCTTGTGGATTTGAAGCAACTGACAGTGCACTGTTTGATAGAGCCTTCTGGCTAGGCATGGTGGACCACTGGCCGGACCTCTTTCATCTTTTCGAGGGCTGCAATCCTTGTGGATTTTTCAAGGGTCAATTTACCTAAATCAAGAACTCTAATGGATCTAGATTCTAGACTGCTGTCCTGTTCGGACGAGGCTTGTCAGAGGGCGTTCTGGACTGTCGTGTTAGGAAGACCGGAAAATCGGGTCCTGTCGTTCGAGATCGGCAGTTCAACCAACAGCTCTCGTCTTTTCCGACCTGTTATCAATTATTTTTTAGCGTGGTTATTATTTAAAAATATATTAATATAATATTTTTTAATTTTTAAAAAATTATTTTTAATATCAACACATTAAAATAATTTTAAAAATATTAAAATAATATTAAAATAAAAAAATAATATTTTTAAAACATAAAAACAAACATCCAATCCCACTCTCCTTAATAATCAAGAACCCGTCTCGTATGTGCGCCTCTTATTTTATGCAAGACGATACCGACCTTCCAATTTATGGATGGGACATTTAAATGAACAACATGTCGGGATATTTCTAGTTTTAGCAATCTTGGAAACAAAGAAAAAGTCACATAGGCAATGAAATTTAATATTGAATTGTTTTTTTAGACATGATTTGAAATTATATTTATTTATATTAATTAATTTCTTTGATTTTTTTTACACGTTATTACCATAACAATTTTTTAAAAGAATTATTATTTTAATATATTTTTAAATTTCTTCCAAGTTATATATTGTGGCCGTTGATCAAGAATCAAGAAACACACCCAAACAACGCAACACATTTTTTTTTTTAGTTAATGTAGATATCTAGATCAGTTTGTATGTATTTTAACTAATTTCACGGATCTTGAAATTAACGACCATATAAGTTTTCAGTAACTACTATATTAACAATTACAGAATTCAAATGTGAGATTATAGAAAAATAAACTCTTTAATTTTAAATTTTTATTATTGTATCATCATCTAGATTATTTGAGTCAACGCATTCTACCATTACCAACATGTGCTCGAAGAGATTGGTATCAGCAATTTATTTGTTATGTAAATAATAAAATTATCAGTGATTAAATGATGGTCGTTGTTTCTTAGGCTAAGAACATATCCCTGATCTTGTTGAATAAATTTATCAAGAGACGTGCGGAGAGAGGCTAAACTGTTCGTTTCACTACACGTCATCCACATAATGATGGCAACGAAAGACACGTATGGGTCCTTATATTTTATGGACCACAACTTGATGGCCCCAACAATAAAATACAATGGGGTCAGAGCTTCAGCAGCCATCAGGTCCGATGCTGACGGTTTATTTGTTGCCACACACACACGTAAGCGTTTTTTTATGCATGTAATTTTATTTGGTGTTTATCTTATGCACTGTGAATTATTCATGCGTCAATAAAGTACTGAAGATTTATTTAATTACTATAATTTAAATAAATTATAAGTTAATAACAAGTTAATCTTAAAAAATTCTTGGTTTTTTTACTAAAAAAATCTTAATGTTTTTTTTAATTTAATTCTTGATTTATGATGGTTAATTAAATGTTGATAATAGTAAAAATTAATTCTTTAATTTTTTAGCTTTAAAAAATCACTATAAAAAAAGTAAAGGGAAGTTTTAAACATGTATTTTTTATATATTTTTACATATTTTTCCTCACCTTGTTTTTAATTTTTTTTCTTCTTCTTTTATTTGATTTTTTCTTCCAGATTTAGAGGTTGGGTTCATAATTTGTTAAGAAATATTTGAGTTTTTTTATTTTTATTTAAAGATCTTGTTTTAAAGTATATCGAAACTAAGGTGGTGGTGTTAAAATCTTAAAAAGCATATTGCAAACATCTTAGTTGCACAAGTGATGAAGGGGCATAGCGTGATAGCAAAGGGCTTGAGATCTGCACAGTAGGTCTCGAGTTCGAGTTAGCGCGTGCACCTCTTATAAGAATCTGGGACAGCTGGGGTTTTACTCGCTCACCTGAGCCCACAAAGTGCGCTTTCCGGGGGTGGAGTTTCCTCGAATCCAAAAAAAATTAAAAAAAAATAAAACCTTAAAAACAAATGATCTGTCCTTAACAAAAACAGAAGTTTCATTTTTTAAAAGTGGTTCAATAAGTAAGTATTATTTTTTATTTTAATTTAAGTATTGTTATTTTTATTATTAGCATGTATGCTAGGAGTTTGATCTTATATATAATGTAAGTTTGAAACATGCTAGTGTGTGTGTGTGTGTCTATATATATATATTGAAAACATGTTTGTCTTGAATTTTATTTTGCATGTTTATATTTAAAATTGTATGCAATTTATGCTTATCTTGAATAATTTTTTATGGTTTGTATGCTCTTGTTATGATAAATTAAACATGTTTACTCACTACTCTAATATAATACAATATATTTTGACAACAATCTTGAGGCTTTATTTTTTATATTAGATTTTATTTAGTTAATTTTGTGGAAAATAATAGTATAGATTAATTGTGAAAGAGGTTTTTAGCATCTTTAAAATTTAAGTTATAATTTAACTTTCTTTTAATTTTCTATATTCCCATGTATAGTTTTAATTTTAATTCTATATGTTTTAACCTATATCCTTTTGATTTGTTATGTTTTTTTCCTTCTTCCTTTTTTTGTTTAATTTTAGAAGGTTGCTATATAATTTTGTTTTAAAGTTATAGTTTATGTTCTAAAATTGTTTTTCATATTTCGACAATTATCTAGTTGATTATTGTTCTTATATACCTTATTGTTCATATGTATAAAAGATTAGTGTGGTGAATAGATACGGTCTAAGAAGTTCTGTATTAGGAGATTGAGTTTTAAACAAGACTGCTTGTAACCGGTTCAATCTTTTGAAGAAACTTATTTAGTAAAAATATTATTCATATAATACTATTTTTGTATATGGTACAATTTGCATATGAAATAGTGATAATTGAACATATTACAATGAACAAAATAGAGCTCATCTTCGTAACTGAAGAAAAGGGGTGCATGTTGATGTTATCTCGGATAATTTAAATATTTTAATTTATTAAGTTGTTTTATTATAGTTTTTTATTACTTGCTTTCGTGGAGCCAAAATATTTATTTATAAATATTATTGGCTTTTTTATATATATAGATTGTATCATATCTTTTACTCCTACTCAAGATTTGGTTGTGCCAACCATTGTTGCTTCAGTAAGTACTATTTCGGTAGTGATGATTCCATTATCACCTTCTTTGATGCATAGTGAGAAACCTAAAAATTTAATGGGTTAAACTTTAAAGGTGGCAACAAAATATATTATTCTATCTGACCACCTTGTACTTAACAAAGTTCTTAACTGAGAAAATGCTAAAATCGTCAGAAAATGAATTTGACTCTACTATTATGGTAGTTGTGGATGCATGGAATCATATTAATTTCACGTGTAAGAACTACATCTTAAATAGGTTAGATAATACACTTTATGATATGTATAGTTTAATCAAGAGTGGAAAAAAAACTATGGAAATGTTTAGACAAAAAGTACAAAGTTGAAGATATCAGTATGAAGAAAATCATAGTCGGTAAATTTCTAACATAATATAGTTGAAAATCATGACATCAATTAGGAGATTATTTTGAGAAATAACTAGACATTTTAGAAAACAGTCAAACAATAACTAAAATGGTCAGACCATTTTGGCTATTGTCCAGTTTTAGAAAAAAATTGTGTTTTTAGCATGAAAAAGTTTATAAAATCATAGTTTTTATTAATCTAAATTTTAATTTACTTTATGATTTTAGATATTTGAAATTTTTATAATTTTAACAAAATTTGAACAGAGTTTCTCCTATATAAATACTATATTCAAAATTTTGTCCCGTTTTAAAAAAACCATAGCAACCCACGATCAACAAATTCTAGGAAAACTTAATAAATTCTTACATTTCCTAATCACAAGCAGCCTCAAGAATGCAAAACAAAAACATATATACATGCAAACTAAATAAAAAATAATTCAATAGTACAATATTCAAGTAATCCTTAAATATATGAACATAACTCATCCATCTATTTATATCTACGTCGTCTAATAGATGATTCGGGTTCAGCAGTATCATGACTGAATTCAGCTCTTGTACTTGCCTAAGTGGCCTTGTCCTCTGCCACAACATCATCAATAATTAGCCTCTCTCCAAAGGTATTAAGTTCAGTGCAACAAATATTTAACTACCGGGATGCAACTGTGTGAATTTTGTTTTCTTTGTTAGTATTATGAAGATAAAATGTGACCTTCCAACCCTCCCATAAAATATGCAATGTGTCATTGTTTAATTGTATTAATCAATTTATTATATTATTGAATGTTTATTCAACCTCTAACTTCAGATCCTTTTGATATATGTCTATAATAAATACTCGATTATTAAAAACAATAAAACTAAACCCAAAAGTTTCTCTACATTTAGAAATATGAGGTATGGTTTCATTATCAACATCATTATTGTCATTTATCATAACATTCGGGTCTACTGAATCATCAATTATTTTTTAAAAATTGTATTATTTTACTAATTTTTTTGTGTTTACCGTATTAATTTTAAAAAATATCCAAAATAATTAGTAATTAGAGGATGAGTCCTTAGAGTAGTATACTCCACAATGCAGGCATGCGGCTTGTGATGAATACTATTTGTAGAACGGCACAGAAAACGGAGGAAAAAACTATTTGTACACATTTTAGCATGCATTAGCTGTGGTTCAAAGGAAATGTTTTTATTAGCTAATCACTACGATGAATAAAATATTCTACAAGACAAACGCAGCCTTATGTGTGTGTACTTACAAGAGAGAGAACTTTAATCTAACGGTCAAATTTCTCTGCTGGTTGAAAAAATGGTTGTACGGTGAAAGATGTATTCAGAACTCTATTGAAAATAACAGTTCACCTGCTAAAATAATTCGAAACCTCCAGAAGAAAGGCTAATCAAAATTTATGTTTCTTTCACTTAAGCAAATTAAAATAATTCTATAGTTTCACTGAATTTATGATGATTTTTGTGGTTGGAAATTGTTTTTGTAAAAATATATTTTTTATTTAAATTAATTTCTTAATATTTTTAAATTAATTTAATGTATTAATATTAAAAATATTTTAAAAAATAACCGTTATTATAATAATTTTAAATAGAGTCTTAAAACTATACAATTTGAGCTTTGAAACCCGGACAAAATCAAAATACCTATACATTAAAAAAAATCATCAAGGTGGATAAAAATATGAACTATTTAAATTTTTATTTTTCATTGTTCTTGTTCTAAAAAATAAATTTCCCTTGATGTGCAAAATAAGAAGAGTTATTAAAAAAGAATAGAGAATTTAGTCATATTAATTAACTCGTTCTCTATCTCAGAAAATCACACTGCTATGCTCACCTAGTCATGATTCATGTTCATCCAGTTCAATGCCTGTTAGAAGGCAGCGATCCACACGTGAAGCAGGGTGGTCTTGTTGTTAAGGAAAGGAAGATGCTCTTGCAACGTATAATTGAGACCGTACGGTGGAAAGTATTTTTTTTAGAAAATAGATTTTTAAAAATAAATTATTTTTTAATTTGAAAAATACTTTTTAATATTTCGCTAGACAGTGAAAAATAAGTTGGAAATTAACTAATTAATATTTTTTTCAAGTTTATCAAAAGAATAAGGACTAAATCTAATAAATAAAAAAGTTGAAGGATAATGAAATTAAAAAAAAATCTAATTTCATAAATTATTTCAAATAAAAAAATAGCAATCAAAAGAATGAAAATCAAATCTGAAAGATTAAAAAGTTGAAAGAGAATGAAGGTTAGCCAAGGTTAGTTTAAATCGATCCGATATATCATTGTCTTAATATATTTTTTTTTAAAATAGTATTATTTGATATGTTATTATTTCAATATTTAAAAAGAGTGTTGTTTAATATGCATAGGTTTTTAAATCATTGTTGATATTTTTATGTTACTAACACCTTTACATTTTGTTTTTTTAAAAAACGATCCAACCCATGACATAACGTGGGTCAATGATCTACTAAAAACTTAAAATATGTGAAGAAAATATTGTTCACCCACATCATAAAAAAATGTGAATTGAAACAATGTCTTTTTTTATTATTATTATTATTATTATTATTATTATTATTATTATTATTATTATTATTATTATTATTATTATCATCATCATCTTTTTTCAATATTGTATTGATTGAAACTTGAAATTGATTATTTATTTTGATTTTTTTTGTATCGTTATTGAGGTCTTAAAAATTATCTCGGCATCAAGTTGATGCTCAATTTTAAGAATAATAATTTGATTTTATTATTTGAAAAAATTGAAAATGAAAGGATTAAAATTGATACAAAGAAAAAATAGAAGCTTTTTTATTAAAAACAAAACTACCGATGCTCACTTTTAGAAAAACAAATCCAATTCTATTGTTTAAAAAAGATTGAGAATGAAGGGAACAAAATTAAAGAAAAAAAGAATGGGAGCCTTTTTTAAAAAAAAATGGCGTGAGGGCTTTTTTGTTTAATTTTGCCTGTCATTTTTTTAAACATCTTTTGTTGTCCCTTTAGTTTGGCAATTTAATGGTTTAGTCAAAAACTTTATTTTCATCAACTTCTAGTTTTTTAGTTTGGGAAAGGGGAGAGAAAGAGTTTTTCTAAAACAGCAAGAAAAAAAAAAGAGATAAATATGGTCCAACTTCATTGATAAAAATGACAAAACTTGATGTCAAAGTATTCATTTTAATGAGAGGAATGCTATTGAGATATTTATTTTAGCTTTTATATTGTCTAAAAAACCAATCTGGTTTTTTTTTAATTGGAAAATTATTTTTTTAAGGTTATTAGAGTGTTTTTCCATATGTTTTTAAGATAACAAAATGCACTGCCTGATTTTTTGACCAACTCTACGACCATTGAAAATTAGACTTATAAATAACATATCATGTGCTTTTTTTAAAAAAAATACAAATAAGCAAACAACTTATCATCTACCTATCTAAATAATAATAAAAAATTAGGCTTATATGTTTGGCCTTGTGCTCACATGCCAACACATCAAGCCTGAAGCCCGTGTATCTTGGCTTTTTTTATTTATTTTTTAAAAATGTGTTCTCTAATTTATGTTTATTCAATTTTGAATTAAATAACTAAATGTTAATTAGATATAATACTTTATTAATTAAATCAATTGAAAATATGTTTGAGTTATTATTTTTTTAAATGCCATTAAAATTTTAATTTGTTTTTTAATAAGAATATAATTGTTGTTTTTAAATTTTAGCAAATATGTTTTGTGCTACCCCATCATCATTTTTTTAATATTTAATTATTTTTTTAGAGAATTTATTTTTATTATCATATAATTAAATAAAAAATAATTTTTAAAAAATATAAATGAATCAATTTGGGTTTATAATGTGAGGCATGTGTTTAAATTTTAATTTTTTTTATTTAAAAACATATTAAAAATACATCTGATCTCAACAACCATATAGAAAAAACTTCTCTTACACGTTGAAAGATAGCCTACAACGTCACACCAATAATCTATCTTGTTAACAAAAAAAATCTAAAACAGTATGTGACATTCACCGTAGAAAATGACATTCCTATGATTTTTTTAGGCTATGTTTATTTGCTGGAAAGTAGTTTTTTTTTTGGAAAGTGAATTCTGGAAAACTGAATTATTTTCTGATGTTTGGTAGTATAATGAAAAATAAATTGGAAAATACTTTCCAGTATTTGATTATGTTATGAAAAATAAGCTGGAAAATAACTTATTAATATTTTATTTTTCTCAAGTTTATTAAAATAATGAGAAACAAATATAACAAATTAAAAAGTTGAATGAGAATGAAATTGAAATTTTTGTTCATAAATTATCTCAAATAAAATAAATAATAATTAAAATAATAGAGATCAAATCTAAAAAAAAAATAAAAGATGAAGAAATTAAATAATAATAATTAATATTTCATAAATTATTTCAAATAAAATAAGTAACAATCAAAAGAATGAGGATCAAATTTGATAAATAAAAAATTTTAATAAAAAAATAATAAAGAAAAAGCAAATAACAATTAAAAAAATAAGGATCAAAGTTAATATAAAAATTAAATTTTAAGAGATGAAATTAAAAAATAAATATTAAAAACAAACTATATATAACAATCAAAAGTTTGAGGACCAAATTGATATAATCAACAAATAATATAATATTTTAAAATTTTTCACAACTTTCGAAAAGTGTTTTCGTTTAAATTTTTCAGGAAAACAATTTTCTAGAAATCAAACTAAATTTTTCTTTGACTGAAAAGTATTTTTCGTTCACCAACTTTTCTAATGGTAAACAAATACAGAAAAGTTTGGAAAATGTTTTTTCAGAAACTATTTTTCAAAATACAAACATGGCCTTAAACTCCTGGTTTTTTTTTTATGTTATATTTTGGGATTTTCTTACGAAGAGGAGTAGACTCCATTAGACCTTGGATGAGCTTTTCAAGTGCAGAAACTCCAGTTTAAGTGTTACCGGAAATTGTGACGAAGTGCAGAACCAAGGTAATGAAAATCTACCGCCGGAATTTAGGCCTGTTTTGGTTGCTACCAGAGATCTGCAGTTTTCCATTGAGGATTTCTCAACTCTCGAGCTTAGAATTTTAAATTGTTGCTTTATTACCAGTAATAGAAAATTCATGTTTGTTCACTCAAAATTAATTGATTTTTTCTCTTTTAAAATTAATTTAGTTTGTCTAAATGGTGGGATGACTGCTATATTTTTTGCAACATTTACGAGATTATGAAAAGACTTGAAGAAATTCCAAGGCAAGGCTATTTTAAACTAAATTTAATTGAAACATAACTACTGTGCTGATCTTTGATGAGTATATTGCAGCTATCTGAAAGCAAATATCTATCAATTTTATATTAGTTGATGTTTATTTTTTTATTTTAAAAGTATTTTTTAAAAAATTTAAATTTTTTTTATTTTTTTCTTTACTTTAAATTAATATTTTTTTACTATTTTCAGATTATTTTGATGTGCTAATGTTGAAAAAAA
>Ga0325404_1002120_pt1 | contig 21190 bp, 14 predicted proteins | sample PopdelMetagenome_18_FD_205664 | JGI IMG/M metagenome (GOLD analysis project Ga0325404, IMG submission 205664) | Populus deltoides microbial communities from Bellville, Georgia, United States - Xylem-Control-R1 | ecosystem: Host-associated > Plants > Phyllosphere > Stem > Wood/Secondary xylem... | reverse complement strand
CTAATAAAATTGATAATAATTTACTAAATAACCCTTAATTATTCATCAAACTAATCTGCAAAAGTTAATATTACAGCTAGGGACTAATCTGTAATTTATCCTATTTTTAAGGGTCAAATTGCAACTTTTGTCTAATTGGAGGACCAAACTGAAATTTATCATAAATCCATGAATATACTGAAATTCTGACCATAACTAGTCCTCATTTCTGTCCAGATCATCTCATTATACTCCAAGGACCATTCTGGAATTTTACCAAATTTTTAGGGTCAAATTGTAATTTGTGTCAAATTGAAGGACTAAATTGAAAGTGTTAAATTCTCTTATCTATACAGTAATTCTGTCCATAATTCATATGTTATTCTGTTCAGAATCTCGGAATATGCTCCAGGGACCAATCTGCAAATTTTCCAAAGTTTGGGGACTAAACTGTAATTTTCCAAAATTAAGGGACCAAATTGAATTTTCGTCATCTTCAACCTCCAACTCAGAATTCTCACAGATTACCTACTGTTCTTGCCAAATTCCTAACACAACATTCACCATTTACACAATTCATAACTCAAAATCATCACAATCTTCCATAATCAACTCATTAATCAATTACCCATAACAATCAACCCCATTACATTCAACTTAATTCATCAATTAACCCAAAACACAATTTTCAAAACCCTAACATTAATCAAAACTGAAATTAAAGCTAAATAAAACATATTATACACATTAAAGCTTAATCTTACCCCTTTTTACTTATTTCCTCCAACTCTTTTCCTTTTTCCCTTACTTTCCCCTCTTTTCTCTTCTTCTTCTTTCTCACTTCACTCTCCTGCCGGTTCTCTCTCAAAATTCAGATCCCTCTTTCCTTTTTTTTTTTTTTTTTCTATTTATACTTATTATGTTTATTCAATTACCACACTATCCCTCATTCATTTATACCCACACTTTAAGCCACCAAGGGCTTTATTGTATTTTCCTACCTTTTAATACAAAATATTACACTTGGCGTGTCTGACAAGAGAATCTGAAGAAATCAGTGTTGCTGTGTTCGCATCCCTCTTAACTTCGGTTTCTCTGTCAACAAAATTAAAGGGAAGTGGCAGCTGGTCTGTTGAAGTCCAAACGTGTAGTTATGCCAATTAAGCAGAGATGATCGATGCTGAATTGCTTGCTTTGAAATCAAGCAAAGACATTAGTTTTCTACAAGTCCAAAATGCATTGAAAATTTTGGGGGCATTTCATTGGAGCATTCAGGAAGTAGAAGAGGAGTTGGAATCTGTCTACAGACTACTAGTTAATACAAGAGTCTCTCTTCTGAACATTCTCAATCACTAGATCATTAACTTCCTCTTGGGGACAGTTTTTTTTTTTTTTGCTGTCAGCTAATCATCTGTACATTGTTATCATCAGACAGTAGATATAATAAATACAAAGAAAAACACGCAATATACTTGGATTGTTTAATCTCAAATGTTGCCTTCCCTCTCTTTCGTTCTCTCTCTGTCTCCATATGAACACTGCTATTCTTTTTTGGATAAATGAATTCTTCATTACTATATCTTGAAACAGTATGAAGGAATGTAAGCTTAGTGTTTTTTTTTGCTAATATTTAGTCCTGAAATAAATTCACCCAATCTGATGAACACACTGATAAAAAGATTCTAAACTGTCTTTGCGTAACTGGGATATGCAACTGCTGCTTCTGTCCCAGTCTCAGTTTTATGGCTTTTCAGGACTGGCATGTCTTTCTAAAGTTGTTGAGAATCCTGTTGGTTCTTCCCCTGTCAAAATAAAAGCATAGTTGGCATACCCAACTCAGGTTTAATTGGGTTAAGGGCTTTGTAGTGACCGATTGATTCAAAACGACGTTGTTTTAACAAAAAAATATAAAATTAATAAAATTCCTTAAAATTAACCTGGCCTTTTCTAATTAATCGGACTATGAATTAATATGTCAACATAGCTAATATTTAAAGTAATTTAATAAAAAAAATCAGTATCATTGAGATTTATACTGATTTAATCTCCTCAACTTCTTGAATGCTACACTGCAAAACCTTCAGTCCCTTCATTACATTTTGCACCTGTACACGGCTGAATTTCTTGCCAATGAGACTGGAGTTGGAGAGGAATAGATGAGATTTACTCTGAAAAGACTATCCCTTCTTTTTTTCCTTTTCTAGCCAACATAAATGTTCATATGACTGATAAAAAATGAGATGTATTTTTCAATAAAGGACAGTAATGATCACTGAGAGACGAGATAAGAATTGGATCCAGGTTCTGATGATTTCTCAAGGAAGTGTAAATTTTCATGACAAGATATTAAAGGAGAGAGATGGATGGAACATGTTTTAAGATCATTGTTATTGCATTGTATTGTGTTCATAGTGATCTTCGTACACTTGAATATTTCTATATATTTACAACTATAGCAAAATTGTCTTGCAAAATTGTATTGAAGGGCAGTGAAAGCAAAGCTACTCCATCTTGAGAAGAGTATCAACTAGTGGCTGAAAATGTTGAGAATGGTAACTCTGGTTTTCAGTAATGTCCTGTAAACAGCCTCCAACTCCTCCTCTGCTTCCTGAATGGTTGACTCTAATGCCTCCAGTCCTTTCAATGTATTTTGCACTTGTACAGAATTGATGTCTTTGCTCGACTTCAGGACAAGCAATTCGGCGTCTATCTTTTTGAATTCATTGAGTTCAGCTTCGCATGATACACGTTTGGATTGAAATAGTTTTGAAACGACAGACCAGGCATGGGAGCTTGATCTTGCCTTTGTCTGAGAAACCATGGACAAGAGAGATTGGAAAATCTCGAGGCTGATTTCTTTTACTTCTCTTAGCATGCTGACTGCATCGACTGCTGAAGTGATGTTCTTCTCCATGCTCTTCAAATTTTTGAAGCATTTGCGGATTGTTTTATCTAATCGTTTCCTGGACATCATGTAAGCTTCAACTTCACTTGCGAATCCAGATTCTCCACCTTTTCTCCTCCTGAGAGATGATTCAAGTTCCTGCAAGCACTCCTTCATTGATGAAAAAACATCTCTAGTTGTGCTGCACATGTCCAACAAGAGCAGAGATCCACTCGGCACCTCTTCTCCCCTTTCTTTTTGTTGTTCATTGGAGAGGGTTTGTTGGGTTAATGGCAACTGAAGAAAATCCTCAACACATTCATACAAGACTTTGAGGCCACTCAATTTGTGGTAAACTGACGTAGAAGTTGTTTGTGATGATCTCAACCTGTCCAATTGATCTTCAACACTGACATTTAGAGGGTGAGATCTTGAGGGCAAGCTGGTAGAGCGAATGTGGCAAGCAGCCATCTTATCCTTTAGCAGAAGAACGCTGGTTATTGATGTTGATACAATTGAGCTTGGGAGACGTTGTTCAAGAAACCTCCTCTGGGCCTCTTATATAGAGGCTAGGAAATAACAACTGGGATGCATATGCATCCAGACTTGCATTTGCTGTCATGTGGCAAGGTTTCTGACAATACCGACTTTCTCTCATCATCATTGTAGTTCGGGAAACATGATGCTAATAATATAGTCTCAACTGATTGTTATTATTCAAATAATAGCAGCATGCCTCCTGATAACCCAGACAGAAATATGATCATCACACCGTAAGCATAATTTAGCTGGAATCTCATCACGTGAAATGTACTGATCTTAATCTCATAAATAAGTTTTTGGAGCTATTCATAATGAAAATTTAAAAATCCCATGGTATTGTTGAATGATTGGTTACAAAATACAAGTCTCTGACAAAGTTGTTTCGTGCTTCCTTGACATGCTGCTCCACAATATGGTATCAACTTGAATAATTAGCCACTACAAACACTATATTAAAGATGAACACATATGGAAAACAGGTGGATCTTGCTTCATCACACAAAAACCAGCTTGAATTATCACTCATGTGCATTCATTAAGAAATACATTCAATGTTTGATTGACCTATATCATCAGTGCACCACCGTGTCAAATTTAGATGCAAACAATAGCCTGTCAAGATTTCAGTTGCTCCTCACCAAGTATATTATATCAGTGAGAGCTATATCCGAGCCTCATGATTCATTTTTGTATTGAAGCTCGGGAAAAATAAATATATTTGTATGGAAGATATGGGTACAATCCACTTGTGTGCACATATATTTTATTTGATTGATATCCTTGTGCAGGGTGTCATGGCAATGAAGCAGGAAACAATGTTGTCAGAGGCCTGAATAAGTGATCTATATTCATTTCATTATCATTACAAAATAGCGAGTCAAAGCAACGGCTTTTCAACTTTGCCGCTTGAATAGCATTGCACCACGAGATGGTCTTTGAATTTTAAAATGTTCAAAATCATTTGGTGTAATGATGATATTTCTGTCTGCAACACATGGGTTCTTGCTATTATGTCATGAGTATTTTATAGGCAGTACTCCTGAACTGTTATAACTTATGATGGCAGAAAGCCGGGCCTGTTGAAAAATGCAACACTCGACTGCAATTGCAAGCCTGGAGCGATGGAATTTGAATTAATACTTCTTGTTGTGTATATAATGTATGGTAGAGGTGTTGTTGGGAAGATGGTTGCTTTTTTTCTCGATAAGCCCAGTTTTTTAGTGACAACACCAGAGTCGTTATGAAAAAACAGATGGAGATATGAGAGGCGTCGCAACAAGGGACATCTTACAAAGTGTAGTACGCATCCCTGGAATGGAGCAAAGATCAAGAACCGAAACAGCCCGCAAACGAAACTTCTATCAGAGTCTCAGAGAATAAACCCCATTAAAGACTAGGAAAAGCAGCGAAAACCAATGAAGCTGGAAGCAGGAAACATCCAAAAGGAAACAACTAAAAAGGAGTGGTACGCAATGGAAGACAATTCAATTGGAAAGAAATTAAAGCTTCATATCAAAAACTATTGAACACACTTTGCAAGAGCAAGCAGATTCTGCAGAACTTTGAATATCAGCTTGACCTGCAAAGAGGAATGGAACAGCTTGTCAACCAGATGAAAAAAGAATTTGGAAAAAACACCAATAGTTTTGAGTAGAAACCAAAATTTCTGATTTTATTGTTGCAGCAGACAGAATAACCTGCAGGTGCAATCACCGAAGGGACCAATCATGCTTTGAAATACCATGAGTTTCGAGGAACCTTGTCTTTGCATTCTGATCCTTCAAAATCCAGTAATTGTGACACAACCATTCCATGGCCTACGTCATAATTTAGGATTGGTGCTGGTTTAAGGTCTCCCAAGAGGGGGCTGCGCAAGTCGCGACCCTGCCAAGTTCTAGTCTGAAAACTCGCACTAATTAAGATGGTTCAGAGAAATTAATTATTCAGTGGCAGATGGTTATAATCATCAAGAACAAGAACAATTAGCATGGCTTAGAGTTTGAAGTGCACATTCATTTACCAGTCTTGTTGTCTATAATTAAATGAGTGAAGCTATTGGACGAGCAATAGAGTTGGGCATGTTTCAACATTAAGAAGGCAATAAGGCTTGCAACAATGAGTTTCCTAGCATTTTTCGGCCTCTTTGCTATCCTTGTCTCATCAGCTGCTGGATCACCAGATGGTATCCCTGCCCGTGAAGAACACTACTCAAGGTATGAAAACACTATAGGATTGTGGGGACAACAGAGATCTTGAGCTAGTGAATCATTTTGACTTTCAGTACAGGGAAAGAAATCTTAAAATGGGAATTGGCAGTACCAGTTAGCAGCTTCTTTCTCACTTGTATCTAAAAGGTAACAGCAGCAAGAATTTTATAATGGATCCGCGGTGCTGCCTTTGGAAACTCGAGGACCAGAAGTTGCATGCATGTTACCAGATTGATTTTCATGAAAAGATTGTCACGAGTCTTCCATTTCTTACTCATTAGTTCTTCTCCTTGATTTTTCTTGATAACTATTATATATTCTTGTATATAAACTTTATTGCTTTCATCCCACGTCAGGCGGAAAGGAAATGAGCTGTTGAGCACATAGCAAACTATTCTTTCGCCTTTTACTGAATACCGGGTGTACCTGCTGCAGACAGCTCTCTTGAGGTAGGGCTTGCCCTATAGCAGTTCAAATCTGATAGATGGGGTTAAATGTTAACCTGTTAATCCCAAAACAAACACAAACTTTACCATGGATTACCAGATTCTCATGATGAGGAACTTGAAAAGTGCGACAACAAGTGATTTTGAGAAGTATTATGATTCGATGCATTCATAGTGATTTTGATACAATTGTATGTCTGTACCTATAACTACAATAATTACAAAATTGTGGCAAGATTAAGGATGTTGAAGAGGACATAAACTAATGATTGAGTGTATTGAGGAGGGAAACTCTGACTTTTAGTAATCTCCTAAAAACACACTCTAATTCTTCCTCCACTTCCTGAATGCTGCACTCCAAATCCTTTAGTCCCATCAATGCAGTTTGCACCTCTACATGGTTGGATTTCTTGCCAATTAGACAAATCAATTCAGAATCCATCCTTTCCACTTCATTTGCACAACCTTGTCCTTCACATGAAACACGCTCGGATTGCAATAATTTTGAAACCGCAGACCATCCAGTAGTTCTTGCCTTCGGTCGACAAATTAAAGATAAGAGAGACTCAAACACCAGGAGACTGATTTCTTCAACCTCTTTTATCATGCTTACTACTGCAAACAAGTTCGAGTCCTTGTCCACAGATGGTATACTTGTGCTCTTCTTTTCTGCTCTCTTCAGATTTCTGAAACACTTCGAAATTACTTTGTTCAATCTCTTTCTCGAGATCATATATGCTCCAACTTCATTTTCCAAGAAGCTGGATTCTCCACATGTTTTCCTTCGAAGGGACGATTCTAGCTCCTGTACGCATTCCTTCATTTGAGAGAAAACGTCCCTGGTGGTGCCACACACATCCAATAACCGAATAGATCTTTCTAGCGATTCTTCTATACATTTGCTGTAATGTTCATTGGAAAGAGCCTGTTGGATGAGGGGAAAATGAAGCAAATCATCGAAACTATCATGTAAGTCTTTGAGGGCACTTAATTTGTAGGATACAGATGAGGAAGTTGCTTCTGATTCTTTCAACCTGGACAATTGCTCCTCAACACCTTCGGTTAAAGGATGATTTTTGGAGGGTAGACTGTTGGAACGGAGATGGAAAGTGGATTTAGAGGTAGACATGTTGATCTTTCTTTTGGCAAAAGAAAGCAGTTTTGAAATGCTCAACGTTTAATTGGATGTTTGTTGTCCTGGCTAACATCAATTAGGCCATATATATATATATATATATATATATATATATATATAGCAGAAAAATGAAGACAGGAAGAGCTCCATCCTCGTCTAGAACTTGTAATTGTTTATCATGTGGTGAGTTGGCAGTTCTGCCAATGTTTTGTCGCGGTCGGATCTCGAGATGAGAAATCCCATAAAAGAAATCCTAATGGAATATCTCCAAGGACTTGCACGAGAACATTGACACCATGGCTCTCAGACAGTAGTTGACCATCACAATATTAATTTGATTCGAGTCTAATTATGCAGATTGTGCAGATCTTCATGTGAAGATGATGTGTTATAGGGTAATTGGAGACTTTAGCCTGCTATTCAATTTAAAATTCATGCAGGCCGTGTGTGTGATCTTAATGAATAATAATATTCAGCCATCTGCTGAGAATTCATTGAAGGAAATTGAAATAAACACTTCCACAGCACAAGTGTCTAGAAATATTAAAAGAAAATGGAGATATCCTACTGGTGATATATATATATCATCTTGAACATAGACCATTTATTGTTGAGATTCTATATACTACGTACTAGTCTATCAATCGAGACGGCAAGTCCTTCAAGAATTCAGCCTCTTACCCCTAGTCAAACCCGAGAAATAAAAAGCCAAGAACAGCAAGCAAGTTACATAGTTTAAAGAATGTGAACAAGAGAAAGAGATGACAAGTTTTACATACGAGCAGTTCATCCTTTCAGAAATAGGGAACAGAACATTCGTGTGGCACTTCTTTGGCAGCTCTTTCATTGAAAATCTTGAGTAACCATATAGGCTTCAAAGCAAAAGCAGACCACCTTGGTCCTTTTTGGTTTTCTTAGCTATTTCATTGAGCTTTCTGATGCCGTGACAGCATTTTCTCGGCCGGTTATGGGATAAACCTCCCAGATACTCAGCACAGTCAGGGAAGTAACCCCACACCGGCGAGCACAGTACTTCGTAAGGGTCCTAGTCATCATCTTCGCAGATACCATTTTGCTCTGACTGTATATATATAGTACACAGAAAATCTATTTCAATATACATAAATTAGGAGTAAAGTTTATGTCAACACCCTCCATCTGTCCCCCTCTCTCCAGTACATTAATCTTGAAATTCTTACAAGACAGCCTCAGTTGAACGAGAATGAAAGAAATCATAGTTGTTAGTTTCTGTACGAGGTCTCATCTCGTTCAGGACTTGTATCGTTTGGTCGTTGGTTAACTTCAGTCATTAAATCAACATAAATCATTTTTTAAAAATAAAAAACAACTTTATTTAGCAAAAGAAATTCTTGAAGTTAATATGACTAAGTCCGAAGTCAATCTCTTATCCAAATTTGATCTAATCATTGGAATAAAACTTGGTTTAGTTTAGCTGAATCAATTTATTGAACCGAGCTGGATTTAACAAATCGACAAATTCATTTTGGGCCATGCGAAACAAGGGCCACATGGGCTCGTATTATTTCTTCTTGTACCCAAATGGGCCAGAAAAACGATGTCCTAGAAATTGCAACTTCGGGACTGATTTGCTTGATAGTTGAGACAACACGACGCTCTTGAAAAGGAGAACATTGTATCTGTGGCCAAGGCTTTGGCAAGATGTCGGCCGAACTATATCTTGTCTCCCACATATTCATCAATGTCATCTTTCAGCCCCATAAGTTTAAGATTTTATGCCTCAATCTGCCCTTTATTATTAAATAACTAATAAGAACCTCACAATTTTCATATTTTTTATTCTTAATTTTCTCCCATTTTTTCCTCTCGAATCATCATATCTCATAAAGACAATTAAGAACCTATAAAAAAAAATTAAAACCAAATTTAGAAGGCAGAAGGAAGGCTGTTAGATGATTGAGGGTCATGATTGGATCCTTGGAAATCAAAAGGGTAACATTGAAAAAAATGTAAACTATAGGGGCAACAATGAAGTCTACCCTAAAAAGTCGTCGACTTGATGCATAAAAATCTTAGGAGACTTGAAATGAGTGACCGGGTATTGCTTTGTACACGTAAATACTTCTCAAGCAACACCAAATTTACGGCTCCTTTTTATTGAACTTATCTACCAAATCAAAAATGAACAAGACTATAACAAATATCTAGGTAGTGTCGTTTTAACAAGATACAAAATATGTTTTTCTATATTTTTTATTTCAAAACTAAATAAAAATATATTTTTATTTTTTTAACTAAATACCTTTTTTTATATATCAAAACAATAGGTAAATCGTTAATTTATATATATACATGGTATATATATAAACTAGCGATTTACCGATTGTTTTAAGATATTTAAATTAAATTGTGTTTTTTATTTTTTAAATTTTATTTAATAATATGGTATATCGTGTTTTTAAATAAAAATATATTAAATTAAATTTTTTATTTTTAACATATGCATATCAAATATAAAAAAATAATATTTTTAAATAAAAACAACTTTAAAAACATTTGATAAAGAGTTTAAAACACATTTCTAAATATATTATGGGATGTTTATCACAGTTTCTGTTTATGTTTTTATGTGATTTCTAACAATATTTTTTAATTTAAAAATAAAATAAAATAATTATTGTTTTAGTATTTTATAATTATATTAATATTAAATATATATATATATAAAAAAACAATCAAGCATTATTCTTGAAAGCTTCATTCATTCGGAAACATCCCTATATAAAGGGCTAAAGCCCACAGGTACCTACCAGAAAATTTGAAGGGAGAGAACATAAAGCTTATACACCCCCACAGAGTCTCGTACAGGCAAGAAAAACCTACAATGGCATCATCAACAAGAAACCCTTTACTCTCTTCAGACTTGTTTGGTTCCAAAGTCTTGCTTTCTCCTCCAACTCCTAAAACAACTAAATCCTCCTTCCTTTTGTCCAAGAATCTCCTAAAAATAGTAAATAAAAAGAAATCTGGTTCTTTTAAATCCCTTCAATCACAAGCAACCATAGCTGCTGCCTTACTCTTCTCTTCTTTAACCCCTCAAGCCCTAGCCATTGACAACCCAGCACCACCACCTACTCCTCCTCCGGTTATTGAAGCCCTTCCCACCAAACCATCTTCTCCTTTCGCTCAAAACCTTCTCGTTACAGCCCCTAAACCCCAGTCTGAGTCAACCTCTGACCTTCCTGAAGGTAGTCAATGGCGATACAGCGAATTTCTAAATGCAGTCAAGAAAGGGAAAGTGGAAAGAGTTCGTTTCAGCAAAGATGGTTCTACCCTCCAACTCAGCGCCGTAGATGGCCGTCGTGCCAGCGTTGTTGTCCTTAATGACCCTGACTTGATTGACATTTTAGCAAGGAGCGGTGTTGATATTTCGGTTTCCGAGGGAGACTCAGGGAATGGGTTTTTTAATGTTATTGGAAGTCTTTTTTTTCCGATTCTTGCTGTTGCTGGATTATTTCTCTTGTTCCGACGGGTTCAAGGTGGGCCGGGTGGGCCCGGTGGGTTAGGTGGACCGATGGATTTTGGCAGGTCGAAATCGAAGTTTCAGGAAGTGCCGGAAACCGGTGTGTCGTTTGCTGATGTGGCCGGAGCTGATCAAGCTAAATTGGAGTTACAAGAGGTTGTTGATTTCTTGAAAAATCCTGATAAGTATACAGCTTTAGGAGCTAAAATTCCTAAAGGATGTTTACTAGTTGGGTCGCCAGGGACTGGAAAGACATTGTTGGCTAGAGCTGTGGCAGGAGAGGCAGGGGTGCCGTTCTTTTCATGCGCAGCCTCGGAGTTTGTTGAGATGTTTGTTGGAGTTGGAGCGTCGAGAGTGAGAGATTTGTTTGAGAAAGCCAAGTCGAAAGCACCCTGCATTGTGTTTATTGATGAGATTGATGCAGTTGGGAGGCAGAGAGGGGCTGGACTTGGAGGTGGGAATGACGAGAGAGAGCAGACTATTAATCAGTTGTTGACCGAAATGGATGGATTTTCAGGCAATTCAGGTGTTATTGTATTGGCTGCTACGAATAGACCTGATGTTCTTGATTCAGCTTTGTTGCGACCGGGAAGGTTTGATAGACAGGTTACAGTCGATAGGCCTGATATTGCTGGTAGAGTCAAGATTCTTCAGGTAAGTTCAATAATGTTAACCAAGGTGTTATATTCCTCATATAGAATGTATAGAGTGTGCAAATTAGGATAAGGAAACAGAGAATAGAAACAGAATGTGTTTTTGTGTGTGTTGTGTCATGTTTATAAGAGGAAGTTTAAGACAGCTAAACTCTGAATACTAATACTGGTAATATACTAAAACTGTGAACTGACAGTTTTTCCGGTCTAGTTATTAATTGTCTGATAATGCATACTGGAAAACTTCCCATATTTGATGTGTATGTTTCTTGAGAAAAATGGACCGTTCCAAATTGGTCTGATTATGGATACTAGATAGATTTGTCTGATAATGCATCCTAGAATCAGGTTGTTTCGTAAGCCTTTATAGTGTTCGAGAATTCTGCTCTTGCTTGATCTTAGCATAGTGAACAATTTTACTTTTATAAATGATAGGTGCATTCTAGAGGAAAGGCACTTGCAAAGGATGTGGACTTTGAAAAGATTGCACGGAGGACCCCAGGATTTACTGGAGCTGATTTGCAGAACCTGATGAATGAAGCAGCCATTGTTGCAGCTAGGCGTGACCTTAAGGAAATAAGCAAGGATGAGATTTCTGATGCTCTGGAGAGGATAATTGCAGGACCGGAAAAGAAAAATGCTGTTGTCTCGGATGAAAAGAAAAGGCTAGTTGCCTATCACGGTAGATGCATAATAACCTGTGGCTTTCCTGTACGTTTTTGCCGTATCCCAGGATTTAATTTTGTGACGCTAATTATGTGTGTTACTCTCCATTTTGCAGAGGCTGGGCATGCCTTGGTTGGTGCACTTATGCCTGAGTATGATCCTGTGGCCAAGATATCCATCATTCCCCGTGGTCAAGCTGGTGGTCTAACATTTTTTGCTCCAAGTGAGGAAAGGCTCGAGTCTGGATTGTACAGTAGAAGCTACCTGGAGAATCAGATGGCTGTTGCACTTGGTGGAAGGTTAGTACCTAGAAAAATCTTTTTAGGCATTTGAGTATTTTTGGTGCTCTTCAAGAGTGAGCAAGGGCAACAAATTCCCCTCTATTTGGACTTCAGTTTTTGAGCTAATGAGACTTGATGCAAATAAGGGAATTCCAAGTGATTTACCCTACCTTGGATGTTTTACTACTGTCTCATTTTGTATGACGATTTCTTCTCCCTCATCTAAAATGCAGGGTTGCCGAGGAAGTAATATTTGGTCAGGACAATGTCACTACAGGAGCATCCAGTGATTTCATGCAAGTTTCACGTGTGGCTAGGCAGATGGTAGAGAGATTTGGGTTCAGCAAAAAGATTGGACAGGTTGCCATCGGCGGATCTGGTGGAAATCCTTTCTTGGGACAACAGGTAAGTTTTAAACTTGGATCTTTTCAAATCTGTCTTTTCTATTCGCTAGCTGGTTTTTCTCTTATTCACCATTTCCAGCTTTTCTGCAACAAAAATATTGGATTAGCCCCTCTTTTGTTTTCGTCGCAGATGTCATCCCAGAAAGACTACTCCATGGCGACTGCTGATGTGGTGGATACAGAAGTAAGAGAGTTAGTGGAGACGGCTTATTCAAGAGCCAAGCAAATCATGACAACTCACATTGACATCCTCCACAAGCTCGCGCAACTCCTCATAGAAAAAGAAACTGTCGACGGAGAAGAGTTCATGAGTCTCTTCATTGATGGAAAAGCTGAACTATATATTGCTTGATTGCAATTCTGAGTACCAAACCATGTTGTATTGTACAAGTTTAAAACACACATACAGGAAGATCAATATTTTTGTCCTGTGAATTTTGGAATAACAAGGCTAAGAACTTGTAGAGTCAAGATTCAGCTATAAATTTTTCAAATTATCACTCTTCTCATCAAACTGAGACATTGAAGCTGAGGATTATCATGCTGCCAAAAGTGTTTTTCAATTATATCTGGCTATATCCTTATTGTGATGAACAATTGAAACCTCTTTCTGAAAAGAGAAACTTACAAATGAAATCTGACGGGAAACTAGGGGGCTATGTGTGGCCTTATTGCATAATTAGTTTATGGTAGATATCTCTCTTTATATACAAAAACAATAATAAACAATTAATTATCTCATTTCAAGAAAAAAAATTGTGCAATGGCCAGTGCAGCAGTATCCTTCTCCACTCCCAATCCCATTCTCCACTCCCAATCCCATCCTTTCTCCGCCCCAACCCCGCCACTATGGTACACCTTGGGCGAAAACATTTCTGATTCCCAATTCTACATCAAACCCACTATTTGATACAACAACCACAATAACTGATCAGATTACAGAAGAATAATACAGAGTCGTGTTTCTCTAGATCATCTTCCACTCCGTTGCTTTTTTTCTTCAAGGGCAGCAGCCTCATTCAACATGTCAGCAGCATCCTTGTGCATGTCAAGCTTGGCAAGGGCAACGGCTTGCATGTAAAATGCTGTAGACCAGTCTGGGTAGACACATTGTGCTTGCATTGCATCTCGGAGAGCAGCATCTGGTTGATCACATAGGAGATGGCAAAGACTACGCCGTGCATAAACAGTTGGAGATACCATTGTTCCCACATCTATGAACTGCACAAGCAAGCATGATGTAAGTGAGCAACATACAGAAGCACGTACACTTTCAAAGACGAGGTGGTAGTAAGGCATGGACAATGAAGTCTGTAAAAACACAGACTCGTGTAATCAAACTAATCCAAGCATATCCCACAGTTTGTAGTTGATAACGAACAGGCACTATGTTGCCAGCAAATTATTAGTCTGTTACATCAACTCACCCAGGCTTTACCACCCTAAGCCAAAGCATCACAACCTGCCATTTGTAAATACCAGGACGCATTGAGCCAAAGTATCCCAGTAACTAGTAGTCTCTTAATTTATTATCAACAGCTAAAAGACTATTACATCCTGAACATTAAAACAAATAAAAGGAAAGCCATTTTCTCATCTACAGATAAAGAGAACACACCTGAGAATAGCATTCTACAGCAGTTTTAAAATCTTTGTCACGAAATGCTACATCTCCACGCTTTCTGGCCTCCAACATATCTCTCATTTGTTGTGTCCACTCTTGGAAAGATAACTGAGCACATACGTGTGAAATGGAAAATTTCATCAGAATTAGAAATGGACATCATGAGAAGTAATTTTTGTACAGTTTAATTACCTCGTTGGTTCCTTCATCGTCCTTGTAGTGTGTCATTACCAATATCTGATGGATAGCTGTGAGATCCATCCGTGAACAAGCATCACCCATTGGAGACAGGGGGTGCTGTGGGGTAGGTGGTGCTTCTTCATGCTTTGGAATTCCCAGCATCACATAGGACAGAACCTGGAAACAGAGACTTATGATTCCAAAATTGTACATGTCTTACACACGAATACAACCCATCTACATTTCAAAACTACTCAAAAGCTGCCTTAGATGCATTGTCTGGGAAGAACTGAGGGGTGGGGGGGGGGCAAATTTATTGAGAAAGATAACAGCCAAGACAAAATATTTTATTAATGCCTAGATATCAATAGATAAGCAGGGCTCTATTATAGCAAGCAATCTAGTCATTCAAGATTTTCACTAGCAACTATATTTTAATCCCAAGTACTGATATTACTGCACAACAAGATAAATGTACGAAACTCAAGGAATGAGGCAAAGTAGGCAGCTCACATCAGGTTTATTTTGCAGTGGTGCAAGTGTCGTAACAAGATCCTTGGTATTTGGTCGCTCCCCTGGTTCGTATTGCAAGCATCGTGAGGCAAGATCAAAAACCACAGTCGCCTCTTCAGTTGAGAAGTTTCCCTCCAAATGAGAATCCATAAGGAGAAGAATGTTCTTCCCTCGAATCATATCAAGAGCCTGCAAAGAGCACATAAGTCAAACTTCCAACAACAAATCTAACATTCAGCAACTAGAGCTTAGTCTGCCATGCAGGCCACTGTTAAAGATATTTGACAATATAAATCTTTAAAACATTTTCAAAAGAAAAATTTACAAGATTTACTTGTATTTAAAAAAGCACTATTTCCTGTCAATTACATTTTATCTCTTCAACCATTTAGTTACAGCATAGCAATACCAAGGTGTTATCATGGTCAGAGAGCTTGGGCGCAATACTAACAGAAACACATTCGAAGCTCAAACAATGGAGTATTGACATGGGCTAGAGGTACCCCCGCCCCAGCCATCTTCAATAAAACAATATGACTGACACATCCTTATGCAACTCAATCTCACACTCGTTTCTTTCATAGGTGGGGAAAAGCAGTTGAGCATTGAAGACATGAATTTATCCCTTGATTTAAAGATTTTGACAATAGACAGCAAGTCCAAGGCTCGGACTAGAGTTCAGTCAAAATTATCTGGACAAGTTGAGCAACAATTTTGACTCCAGCTGCCACTTAACCAATAATACGTAAACTCAAGAGTAATCACAATAATGGCATCTCATTTAGAACTGCCATGTTGGAGTCCCACAAAAATAAGATAATAAGATCATTTTGCTGAACCGCTATATGGAAACTATGCATTCTGATATTCACTGTGGAATGACCATATGAATCACTTACATGACTAGGAGGGATGTGCTTTCCACTAAGAAGATCCAAAAGGACAGTCCCAAAGCTGAAGATGACACTTTCTGGGGTGACCCTTCCTGGACATTCAATTTAGTTATTTGCATGTAGTTAGATAGCATTCACTAATACAAGCAAAAATGAATCGCATTGCAGAAAAATTGAGAGCTGTTGTGCATTACAAAGAAATTCAGCAAGGCATTTCTTTGGAAAAGAAAATGCACGATTGTGAACAGTATGTGCCAGGCACGAGTCATTATACTGGGCTGACATATTTCCAAGTCTTGGACAATTTTATTTCATGCCAACTTTAACTACATTATATTCCAGAGATTACTGCTAACTAGTTAAGTTTTTCACATTCAAGAGATAAAGTTTTCATCAACACAAAATGCTATGCTTTATGTACTTGAACTCATGGAATCATATTGTTGTAGGCTACTAAAAATGGGAGAAAAAAAAAAGATTGGAGGCATCTCCTACATGCTTGGAAGAAACAAAAAATGATTAATGAGAATAGGAGCATTGTCTGAGTATGTCCTCATCTCAATTACTAATGATATTGGGAAATGTTAAGGCATAATATCTCCATTTCAATTTGATGTAAACCTTCAGTGCCTTTATAGGTTATCAATTCAATTTCACACATGAAAAATGGAGATAAATTTGCTCAAAATGTATATTCCCTAATTTGATGCTTTGTAGGGTTGTACAAAAGATGATACTGTATCTTATTTGGGAATAAACTAAATTCAATTTTGAAAAGACACGGTTCTCTTCTTACATTTGGTACATGCATTCCCTTTGATTTTTCTCCTCTGTCTGATAAACGCTGCAGGTTCTGTAAAACTCATAACGAGGCTGTCCCCATGATACTTGAAGTTTTTTTTTTTTTTTTCAAGGTGTAGCTAGTAGGATATGACTTTCAACCAAAATATTGTCATCATGCATTTCAAAGGATTTCCAACACCAAAGAAGACACAAATAACACATTGTAAGCACAGAAGTGAAAGAAAAACTGAGTACTGAACTACATTAGTCGTAAAAACCAACATCTACAACTGTCTAAGTAGATTTATAACAAGTAAAAGCATTTACCATTTCTTAGGTACTCAGGAGGTGTATAAGCAAGATTTGTGCTGTAACTCTTTCCATCCATACTATTCTTCATCAATCCAAAACATGAGAGCCGGGGATCTCCATTCTGCCAAAACCATCCACTAGATTACCACTCTCCTCTTATAAATCCCAATAGATCCTCCAGAGGACAATATCTTACAACATCTAAAGATGTTAAACTAATCAAATAAAAAACATTTGCCAATCTTGGACTGACAGACTAAATTATGATAGACCATCAAGCTCACAAAAGAGATAACTTACAATACCTCATCAAAAAGAACCCTGTAAGCGTTCAAGTCATGATACAGTGGACGACCTTCAGAACTACAATAATCTAAAGCTTCAGTAATATAAAGTGCAACTCTCAAACGCATGGCCCACTCAATAGTTTGATTTTCCCCTGTCAAGAAAGTAAAGTAAAATCATATTCATGGACAGAAAAATAGCAATATTCTGGTAGACAAATTTGCCAGTGACTTCTGAATAATTTTCCAATTCAGTTTACAAGATACCAATGCTTCAAATAAACAATAGCAAGAGACGTTGTTACAGACTGATATTAAATTTGACAACCCTCCCAGCTCATACCTTCAAGTCACAGTAGTTTATGAGTAAGAACTAATTCCAGCTTATTTTTTCCTTGTTTCTAATCTAAATTCCTTTCACCTCGCAATTAATTTGAGGTATCCATGAAGGAATCATCTTGCATGATCAAAATGCCATTAGCTGCATCATTGCCTCAAACACAAACAATTCCTTAATATATTCCTACAGAAGAAAAAGGAAACCCATCCCCTGCCATCAATCATGATTTTCCATTAGGTTTCATATTCCACATATCCATACAGGTGATAAAAACGCAACATACTCATCAATAACACAAAAACAAAGCTCAAGCACATTAGCTACACCGAGAAAAAATTCCCGTTATTATTACAGCAAATTGCAGCCTAATCTTAAGGTATTCAAGTTTCTTACCACATTATCCAACTCACTTCAAAAAAATTACATTAGAATTTCAAACAAATTCAATGAACATTAAAAAACTAAAGAGCCACGGAAATGAAAGGTGAATAAAAATGTAAAAAAAATTGCATATAATGCAGGAAGGTACATACAGTGAAACAGATGCTTTGAAAGGGTATCATTTGGCATGTACTCAGCCACCAACAGCCTCTCATCTCCATCACAACAATAGCCAATCAAATTCGCTAACCTTTTGTGCCTCAATTTCCCAACACCCCACGCCTCGTCCTTCAAGAAAACAAAAAATCCATCAATAAAATCAAAACCCCAGAATGAATTTAGAAATAAAAATAAGAAAAGGGAATTTCTTTACGTACAGCGAACTGTTTAGGATCAGGCCAGGCCAGTTTGGTAAACTTCTTGACAGCGATCCAACTTCTGTTATTGCTGTTATTCTGATTTTGTAACCGTCCTTTATAAACAACATTGGACGCTTTTTCACCGCTTTCAGACACGATAAACTCGGGACTAAAGTTGTTTGTTGCAGCTTTTAGGTCAGCAAATGAGAACTCCGTGAAAGACGGCACGCCAGCACCTCCACCTCCACCAAGACAACTGCTTTTTTCCGTTCCGTTTGTTGGCTGTGAAGAATGTTCAGTTCGGACATGCTGCTGCTGCTGTTGATTTTCCCGACGTTGTTCTTGCTCTCGTCGATTGTTTTTATTATCATCGGAGAACGGTAGTTTTAAAAAAGAAGATTGGCAACAACCCATAATAGCTCAGCCCCAGTAACTCGGTACCATAAAAAGAACAGGAAAAGAATGGAAACAGCGACTGGCTGGCTATGCACTCGTGTGGTGGGGGAGGGGGAGGGGGAGGGAGAGGGAGAGAAAGGGAGATACTCAGTGAAGAAGAAGAGCAGATGCAGCAGCACCTGCTTTAGGGGCTTTTTGGTAATGTGATTAATGTGTTTTTTAAAATAGATTTTTATTTGAAAATATATTAAATAATTTTTTAAAATCTTTTTATATTAAGTATTGATATATTAAAAACTTCATGGAGCATCTAAACACAGAAACAGAGCCTTCATTTAATTCTCATTGATCTTTTTTTAAAAAAAAAACTTCTCTCTCTGCGTTTTCTATTATTGAGGTGTCCTTTTACGTGATAAAGGGTACTTTTGTCTTTATAAGAAAACAAAACAGCATCACTCGTAATTTGTCGCGATATTTTGATATTTATATATATATATATCCTCTTGTTCTTTCTTCAATGTTTATACTACAGTTGTTTTTTTAGTTTCAACTCTTCTTTTTTAAATGCTTTCAAAAAAACATTTTTCTAAAATATATTAAATTAATATTTTATAATTATTTTTTATAATTTTTTGTACTAATATTAAAATTAAAAATAAAAAATTAATATTTTAATATATTTTTAAAAATCATTTTTTATCACGGTACCAAATATTTATTGTGAGTTATTTATATGTATAATTACTATTAATAAGTCTATCTACAGTATTTTCTTGTATTGAAGTCCATCTTTCTTGAATGAATATTCAATAACCATTAAGTCCATAGCTACTTTTTTTTTTATTCAATTTAAGAATTAATTCAAATAAAAATATCCAATCATTGAATTGTGAGTTGTTGATAAAAATATCACCGGTGGTGTTAAAATGATATTATTATTATTTTTTTAAAATAATGTTGCTTTGGTCGGGTTTAGTTAAGATAGTCATATAATTAAAAACTTATTTAAATCAATCAATTTTCATTAAGTTAATTTCTTGTTAGATTCAATTTAAAACTTAGAAAAAATTAGATATGGTTTTTCTAACCCAAACCTAAAGAATATTAATCCAAACCAACCCAAAAAGATGGGTTTTTTATATTTTATTTGATAAACCCATGAGTTAGTGAACCAAACTATATCAATTATTTTTATTAAAATAAAATTATTTTTTCATGACATCAACCCAATTATTTGGACGATATTTGATCACAATAGCTAAATTATTAAAAAATGATTCAAGTCATATAAATCTCACCAAATCAATATATTATCCAGTTGAATTAAAAATAATGGCAATAATGGACTGTGAATTAATATTTTAGCATGTATTGGGAAACATTATATTTTATTAAATGGGTAGAATCATTCCTTGTTTGATTCTTTATTTACTTCTATATATTTTCCTAATATATGGTTTATTAATTATTGACGGAAACTTATTCTCTTGAACGAATAAAAATATTCTTGCTTTTTTTATAGGACATCTCACAAACGACCTTCGCGATTTATTTATTTTTTAAATCGAGATTATTGTAAATAAATTATAACATCCTCTTAGTGCAAGAAGTTATCAAAATTCCCAAGACAACCCTTTCGAGATGAGCATCTTTAAAGTTTGAAGACTTTAAAGCCATCTCCAGATCTCCCATTGCATATTTCTTCTCTGTATAGATTGATTTGATGCCTCACCTGTGGCCGTATCACCATCGTGATTTGAAGATTGATGAAATTTATTTTTTTTTAATTTATTAAAATAAATTTTTTATTTATTTTTTTCAATTTATTTTTAATATCACTACATTAAAATAAATAAATAAAAAATTATATATATAAAAAAATCTATACAATCACAGCCCTAGCTGGATTTAATTTTCATACAAAATCAAACCAATCACTTGGGGAAAAAATCAGCTCATGCTCGTGTGCTTTCTAATTTTTTAATTATAAAAATTTAAAAATCCAGTTGTATCCATGTTTTTTAAAAATTTAATTTTTTTATTAAAAATTAATTTTTAAAAAATTTTTGGATCGTTTTGATACCTTGATTTCAAAAATAATTTTTATAAAACGAAAAAAAAAACATAATTTTAATACATTTCAGCATAAAAAATACTTTAAAAAACAACCATGATTACACTTTCAAACTCCCAAAATAAAAATACATAATTTTAATGCATTTTAAACTCTCTGCTCCATTTTGATAACCCTTTCATTTAATTTTTGAAAATCTCAACCCTTCCATCCCTCTCCAAAAATCTGTAAGATGATCAACCATTAACCTATCATAGATCAACATATATCCATTTTCAAAATAATCATATAATTTTTTATAACATGATAAATCAGACTTAACTAATAAAATAAAGTATAAAGTGAAAGGAT
>Ga0325404_1002111_pt1 | contig 21240 bp, 9 predicted proteins | sample PopdelMetagenome_18_FD_205664 | JGI IMG/M metagenome (GOLD analysis project Ga0325404, IMG submission 205664) | Populus deltoides microbial communities from Bellville, Georgia, United States - Xylem-Control-R1 | ecosystem: Host-associated > Plants > Phyllosphere > Stem > Wood/Secondary xylem... | reverse complement strand
ACGTTATTATTTTTTAGGGCATGGAAGAACTAGAGTCTTGGATGTACTGCTCGCATTTGTGACTGGTTACTGTATAGTCTTTTACCTTAAACATAAAACAAGTAAACCTTATCCTAAATGAAGCGTACTTCTTCCGAAGTAAAAAACCTAAAAAGAAAATGTGTATTGAGTTGTATTTTATTTAGGATTACGAAGGAACATGTTATGATGTAATTGGAGTAAAAATCCTTTTAACTTCTAGTAAAATACAAGAGTTTGATCATGGTATTGTGATATTGTGATGTAAATTGTTTTTAAATTGAAAATATTAAAATTGAAAATATTAAAATGGTAGTCTTTCAATTTATTTTTTATTTTTTATTTTAATATGTTAAAGCTATAGAAAAAAATACATAAAAAAATAATTTAATATTTTTTTATAGGTGAAGCATTGTGAAAGTATTTTAAAAGTAAAACTTATCATAATGCCAAACAAAGAGTTAATCAAATGTAAAGAGAGAAGGAATCATGCAAGAAACTCTTGGCACTGTAAATGATGTTGGATTTGAAGCATCGAAATATACTCCTTTTGTGTGTGTGTCTTGTAACAATTGAATTTTTTTTTTAATTTGACCTAATTTTTAAATGTAAAGTTGAGGGAATATTTCTGCCTTTTATTTTTCAAAGAGCAATCACATATCATTTTGATTCCTCTTACAATAATGTCTCAAAGCAAAGCTCCTTGCATTGCAATGCCTATAATGTCGGCTTGACCTTTCAGAAATGGAGACAAAATAAGACACAAAAGTAAGTAGATGCGGAGAAAACACCTAAGAAAAGACATAAAAAAGATTACATAATTTTTTTTATTGATATAATTCAAATGATTTAAAAAATTATAAAAAATAATTCGTCAACAAAGAGACAGATCTGACAGGAAGGATTTGAGGAAAGGCAAGGAAAAAACCACTTAGAGGATATTGTCTCTCACATGCCACTAATGCCACCGCAGTTGAGATTAGGGGAGTCGATTGGACCTCAAGGGGATGCTGATTTGAGGCAGGAAGTAGTATCACATCCTGGGAAGTCGAATAAGCCAAGACAAAGTGTTGTACCTCCAACCACAATGGCAGAACTTCCAGTAGCCCCTTGCTTTGAATGCTAACCCAACATTTATAGTTTAAATTATGAGAGTAATGATTGAATTGATGCCCAATACATCGACCCCGACAACCTTAGTGGCTCTGATAGTGTAGACAACACTAGTGATAAGAGTACTAGCAAATAATGTAGTCACGTTGGTGTGTATTGTGAAGAGTATAAGGGAGCTAAGATGTGAACTTTTTTTGGATGAACCAGATGTAATTGTGCCACCAATCTATTTTCCAATAGAGCACGGTCTTGGTAGGATACGATGAGATCGAGGAGATCAACAGGGTCATAGTCATGGATCGACTTTAGGGACCAGTTTGAACATCAATTCTATTCATCGTACCATCGTAAGGTGAAGGAGTAGGAATTACAGGCTTTAATGTAGGGGGACATGTCGGTGCTGAATTATGAGACGAGATTCTATGACCTCTCCATGTTTGCTTCCTATTATGTTCCTAGTGAGTAGCATAAAATTAAGAGACTATGAGATAGGTTGCAGAAAGAGTTGAGGCAATGTCTGATTGCTTTTAAGTTTGAAACAAGTAGAGAGCTTATAGAGGCAGCTAGGGCTTTAGAGACATGTATGAAAAAGGGCAAATAGGGCTAGTTTGGTTTAGGCAAATAGAGGGATATGTATTATCCTACAAGCAGACCACCTCTCTTGAAAAGAAAGAAATACTAGTTCAATCAGTTCAGAAAGGGAGGAGGAATGAGAGTAGGATTGACTCATAGTATTGAGGCGGGTTGACTGGAGGACAGTCAAATTTAAAGGGCAGATTTAATAGAGGAGTTTCAGAACAAAAGACGATCACTTATCCTCAGCGTTCCCAGTGCAGACAGAGACATCTAGGAGGTTGTTCTGCATTTTCAGGACAATGTTACATCTGCAGAGGGAACATAAATGGCAGGACTGCCCACACATAAGTCGAAAATGATATTATTGTGGAGGTTAGGGCCATTTCCGAATAAATTGCCTTTGAAGAGCTGAGTTTGTTTAGAATTAAAAACAATAAGCTCAAATCCAGCAACAATTCGCCACTATTGACAGACCAACCATATACGCACAGTTAGGGGCAAGTAGTAGTAAAGGCCAATCTTGTGTTTAGAATGATCGGACCTAGGATAGAGTGTTCTACATGACTTAGGAAGAGACCAGAGCAACCCCTGATGTTGTGGCAAGTACCTTATAATTAAAGTTTATGTTAGTACATGCATTGTTTAATCTGGGGGTTATACATTCATTTGTTACAAATAGACTTGTGGGGAAACTGAGAAAAAATCCATGTATGATAAAAAGAGGGTTTGTTATAAGTATCTTATTAGGTAAAAATGTAAATATTAATAATGTTTAAAGGGGGATTAAAGTTGATATTAATGGGTGTGAGATGAGGGTAGATCTATTATCATTGGAATTATATGACTTTGAAGTCATTCTAGGTATAGATTAGTTAGGTATGTATGGGGCTCAAACGAACTATTTTGCGAAAACATTAATTGTCCAAGGACTAGAAGGTAGGAGGGTGGCATTTAAGAGAGAGAAAGAGAGAGGAATATCATACCAAACTATATCATCTCGATTATAACCACTAGAAAGATGATATTAAAAAGATGTGGAGGCTACCTTGCCCATGTGATAAAAGGAAAGAAGGATGATATTCAATTGTCAAATATTCCCATATTGAGGGAGTTTTTAGAAGTATTTCTGGATGAGTTATCGAGAGTGCCACTAGAGAGAGAAGTAATGATGTGTTACCTGGTACATCACTAGTAGCCCAGTCATCATATAGAATGACACCAGCTGAATTGATAGAGTTCAAGATTCAACTATAAGAGTTACTGGATAAAGGTTTCATACATCCTAGTAACTCACCCTAGAGGGCTCCAGTACTATTTGTAAAGAAGAAGGATGGAACCCCTAGATTTTATATAACAAACAACTGAATAAAGTGGTGATAAAAAATAAATATTCACTTCCATGGATATATGATTTGTTTGATTAACTTAGAGGAGCCATTGTGTTTTCAAAGATAAACCTAAGAATAAGATACTATCAATTAATGATAAAGGAGCTGGATATGGCAAAGACCACATTTATAACTTGTTATGGATATTACGAGTTTCTAGTAATGCTGTTTGGGTTAACAAAAGCCCCAACAGTGTTTATGGACTTTGAAAGTCCCTTTTCCTGTTTACCATTTGTTAACAAATGATCTGATAGCATTTTGCAAATATTGATCAATAACTAAATAAATAAAGAATACAGAAAACTTAAATGCACAAGGTATTTGGCTATAAAGGAAAAACCTTTTTAAGAACTCTTCAAAAGATCAGAAAAACCCCCTATGGCAACCAAACACATGATATATAATTTTTTCACTAGTTTGAACGATTACAAAATGAGTATCTCTGAACAACCCTTTGTGTCTATACTACCTTACTTGATGAGACAATAAACCATGTTATGTCTCTTACTGCAGTAGCTTGCCAATGCATCTGACGATCTTCAAACTGTTGTCATCTTAACTGGAACATCTAGTTGCTAACAGTTCACATATGAACTCCTTTTAGGAGTTCACAGGCTCTCCAACTCTTCAGGGACCAATTCTCCTCAAGAATTTCCTACACACTCCTTGTGAGTAAAAACTATATGCTACAAAACTCTGTGTAAATGCCTTAGCTGGTTGGCACACTTGCTTCAATTTAATTGATGCTTTTACATTTTGAAACTCTTCTCTAAAGCACACAATGCACTCCTTTCTTCGAACTTAACTTTGCTAGTGAAATAGTTGATCTACCGTGGACAACGGATGATAATATGGTGGATTTTTTTTTATGTTTTAAAAGAGAGGGACGAACCATTTTCTTTGGGAGAAAATGAGGGTTTTGTTATTCCTTTCTTTATGAAAAATAAGAGTGTGTGCTGGATAAGTGAAGAAAAATGAAAGAGATGGTATATGCGCCTCTTATTTAGAAGAGTGGGTCACAAGTTTTGAGATTTTTTTGTGTTTTTTTTTTGGTTTTTTCCAGGAGAGAGAGTGTTTTGGATATTTTAGACTAATTTTCTAACTAATTCTCCTTCTTCCATTATTTTATGGCCAGTACCCCAACTAATTCTCTTCCCTTTTTTGTGAGATTTTTCACTATTTATAGACAAAGTAATTTTGTCTCTTCCTCCTAATTGCTTGGTCCCCAAATAACTTGGTGACTGGGCAACTTAAATTCACTCTAGTCTTTTTTTTTTCTTTATGCTTTTGATCCCCTTGTCCATATATATATATATATATATATATATATATATTATTTTTTTATTTTGATTTTTATGAAAAAGGTAACATCAACGTGGATTTGATGAGAAAAACTAATCACTGATTTTGAATTGAGCGTATTAATAGTTGAACGCGTCGAAAGTAAATTTTTAAATTTTGGATTCTTTTGAAAAGATGTTGAAAATGAGTAAAATATATATTTTTTGGATTTTTTTTGTTTTATCTATGTTAGTTTTTTTTTAGAAAAATAATAAAAAAAGTAAAAAAAATAGGTTATGACATTAATAATAGTATAATAACTCTGGCTATAAACTCGGCTCAACCTGGCGAGTTGATCTGGGACCTAGTCTACTTGGCGCTTGGACTGATTCAAGTTTAAGAAAAAAAATAAAGGTTTGGCTCGATAAAAAACCCAGGTCCACTTATGACTTGGTTGACTCGTGATAGAACCTAATCAAAATCTAAGTAAGAAAACCGTTGACTTTTTTTAAAAAAATATTTGATTAAAATGATGTTATTTTGATCCTTTTTTTTTAAATAAGGGTTACCTCGAGCTAACCTGAATCCACCCAATTTGATTATTTTGACCTATGACTTGGGCCTTGTCTTGGATCGAATTTTAAAACTATGATATTAGTTATTTTTATCCTTACATGTCTTAGTTGGACGATTTTAAAATTAAGAGTTTTTTACAAAGATATTTTAGGGATAAAAATAATAAATAGTCTCTGAAAACGTATCTTTCATATACCTTCTGCTTTGCAGGTGCTAAAATTCACTCCAAAATTGTACGAGAAACAAATTTATTTTTATATATTTGTCTCTTTCTCTTCAATCATACATGTTTTATGTCTCTACTATTTTTATCTCTTATGTCTCGGGATAGTAACTAAACACTACTTGTGTAGTACACTAGGTCACTAAGAGGCTAGTCATGTATAATAAAAAGAGAGATAAAGAAAAAACAACTTAATTTGTTTTTAGTCATACTTTTATATTTTATTGGTAACACGTTTTCATCTTAGCATTTTGGTAGTTTTTGTAGTTCCGGTTTTAAAAAAATATGTTTAAGAAAAATTATAAATTGTAGTTTTTTATTAACTAAGATTTTAAGAGAGAATTTTCATTAAAATCCATATAAAATAATGATGTGTATTGATTTACTAAATATTTTCAAATATATGATTGAGATAAAAACACTAAAAAAAAAAGAGACAGCGGAAGCCTTATTTGGATATAGTGTTGTTATCGGTCGTCAAAGAGATTGTTGCTCGCGGCTATCGAAGAGACTATCGCTAGCATTCCTCATTTCAATAGATTTAAGCAGGCTAGACATCTCTGAAAATAACTGATCGGCTGATCAAGTCCTATTAGAATGCTTTTGAAGACTTGACAAACAACAGATGAACAAGGCCCAGACAAAGTTAGAGTTTGGACTTGGCACCAACAGATTTCGGTCTATTCAGGTTTTTAAATCATTCCTTATATACACCATAAAATTTTTCCATTCAATATGCTTGGATTATGTTATCAAGAAAATAAAAAACTTTGGATTATGGTAAGTTCGAGGCTCACATTTCAGTATTTCAACAAAAGAAATGGTTCAACCATTTTGTTTTTATTAGTTATTGTATTGTTAATTTCTAACTTCATCAAGCAGCAAAGTCTGGAAGAATAAAGATCATGTTCCACCCGAGTAACAAAGACTCGCACCTAATTTCATCTATCTTAATTTAATTTAGTTTGATTCAATGCCATGCACTTTTGATGTGAGAATTGAAATTCATAATCTTTATATTTATCATATATGGACTTGGTCCAAATACAAATCCGGTAGATATTGACGGTGTCCGATCAACACTAGTTCTGGTCTCAATCAATTCATATCTTAATTGGAAAGGATATAAAGATTACGTGATTTTTAAAGATTGAATGATTAATGTTGCCAATTTTCAGTCTCTAATTATATGAGATGCAAATATTGTGGACAAATTAAGACCTAAATATATGTAAATTATAAGTTGCTCTAAATTAACCTTAATAACAAATGTTCAGTTTTTTTTTAGATCAACGTGGATATCCGAATCAGCTTGCGCGCACCTCGACTAATCCCATGGGCCCTAAAGTTAAATACCATGTAAGCCTTTAGTGACCTTCAGGTTTGTAAGACTCAAACTGGTGACCTCTAGGGAACAAACCTAAACCTGACCAATTGAGTTACACTCTTCAGAGTTAAATGTTAATTGATATATATAAAGAACGATTTGAAGAATTACTTCTCAAAAAGAAAAAGAAAAGGTTCAGAAAGTTGCTCGTGCTCGCATAAATTAGTAATTCCATCACACCTCATTTTGAATTTTTTTTTTAATTAGAACATCATTAGCCAGCTACCTCCTGTTTAGATTCTCGAATTTAGATTGAAATGTCATGTTTACAGCAACGGAAGGAAGGTCGCTAGAGTATTCAATAACTACGTACTAGCTTCATCTCCTCCATCTACATAATTCAAGCAATCCATGCGACAAATTAAGACTTGTAACTAATCTCTTTCAAGATAATGGAATTGATATTAGACGAGTGTTGCCGTAATATTTACTATTTAAAACACATTGTTTTATAACAATTATTTTGTCATTACCAAATTTTGTCAAAGTATAAGTCCTATATAGGTGTTGAACGATATCCAATCAATACTAGTTCTAGTCTCCATCAAGGAGAGAGGTGGAGGGAGCATAGCAAATGCTTTCAATTGGCAAGAATATAATCAACATTTCAACTACAAGAATTTTAGGTATTTGTCGTCCATGTCCTTACCAAATATCATACTTGCTATTTTTTTTTAGTATGCTTGTGAGACAGACCAAATAAAACTCATACTTGATCTAGCCATATAAACCACAGACAACCGCATTGCCACCTCTCTTCGTCGCTCCACAACCAAAAACTAGTGACATGATCTACCCTCTCGTTGTCTCTATACCAGTCATTAATCAAAACTAAATGTGCTTTGAAAATCCACAAGAAATCCTACCTAATAACACAGAAATTATACTATTAACACTCCCCAAAGAATCTAAGTTCTACTATGTTTTTTAGAGCAATATCTTCGCATGTTTCACACACATCACAACCCCACAATAGTCAACTTGCTAGTGTATGGAAGACAAGAGACACCACTGTCTAGCCATTCCAATAGTTTTCGAGGAAGAACTTCTTAGGTTGATTTTGAACCTTAATATATCGATTAATATCTTTTGAACTTGTAATATGTTATTAATTTTCATGTGTGTATGTGTTTGTTGATCATCATGGGATTTTTTTTATAATGATGTGATTATATAGGTTTTCATTTTCTTCTTATGAGATGTTCATTGATCATTTTTTTTTATCGAAGGTAAAATCTTTAAATGGGTTCTATACTAAAAAGTTGAGAATTTGATATTTTTTAAAATTTAAATAAATAGTTTTCTTTAGTTGAAGAATCAACTAGTTTAGAGCATCATATAAATCATATCTTAGACCTTCATCTAACATCTTAAGTTTTAAGGTGGGGATGATTTTTTGACATGGTATTAGAGCTTTACTGACTAAAAGGTCACGAGTTTAAATCTCACCACCCCCTATTTTCTTTTTTAATTAAAATTAATGAATAACATAAGGTATTATGAGATTGTGTAAGTTTCAAGCCTAAAAAGCTTTCACTTGAGAAGATGTGTTGGAGAATAATATAAATCATATCTTAGACACCACCCCTTATTCTCCTTTTTAATTAAAATTAATGAATAACATAAGGTATTATGAGATTGTGTAAGTTTCAAGCCTAAAAAGCTTTCACTTGAGAAGGTGTGTTGGAGAATAATATAAATCATATCTTAGGCACCACCCCCTATTCTCCTTTTTAATTAAAATTAATGAATAACACAAGGTATTATGACATTGTGTAAGTTTCAAGTCTAAAAAGCTTTCACTTAAGAAGGTGTGTTGTAGAATAATATATATATATATATATATATATATATATATATATATATATATATATATATCATATCTTAGGGTCTCATCTAACAACTTAATCTTTTAGTTTGAATTTATTATTTGACATGGTATCAACGCACTGTTGGACAAGTGATCATGAGTTCAAATCTCATAATTCTCACTTTATTTAATAAAATTAAGCACGTGGTAGTAATGAGCCTGTGTAAGTTTCAAATTTAAAAAGTTTTCATTTGAGATAATGTGTTAAAGTATAATATAAGTCATACCTTGTACCTTCACCTAACAGTTTAAGCTTTTGGGTTGAAATTATTATATGAAAAAAAGGGTTTTGTTCACAAGAAGTTGAAACTTTATGGTTTTTTTTCTAGAAATATAAAGTTTTAATTTTTTATCGAGGAATCAACCCGAGTATGGTAAGATCCTTAAAAAAGTTTTTTTCTCGTGAATTTGAAACTTTATTAATTAATAAAACAATATATACAAATTATATAAATAATTTATTGTGAATGTTGTTTTGTCATTTTGTGTGTGAATATTTGGGTATTGCGACATGTTCCTCCTTACCATTGTGAGTAAACTTAAGTTGGGTCAACGTGACCCCACAAAGACTCATTAGGTGTAAGGTGTCCTTCAGACCTATTTTGGATATAATCAAGCAAAAAAGGCATGGAGCTCAATTTATCATTTACCATCATTTGGGTCTAACATCCATATCATAAAAGTGAGGATTAAGTTTTATTACAAGGCCTAGATCCCATATAATTTTTTTAGGTTTTAGTGGTCCTTACCCTTTCATGATAATACATATATTATTTTAGGTAAACTTTAGCAATGACATAATAGGTACTTTTACCATCAAAGATAAGTAACAATGCAAGCTTACCTTATGTATGATGTATAAGATGACAACTTACCTTAGGTAGGATGTATATGGTTGTAACTTATCTTGGGTAGGAAGATATAAGGTGATAGTTATTTTTTCTATTTATAATTAGTTCTTTACTTAAAACTCTAAAGACCAGTTAGGGTTTCTAATTACAATAAAACTAGGTGGTGACTCAAGTTTTTAATCTTACCATATCAATCCTAAAATAATTATAGTTCACCAAGATGTACCCTGCGACAATTGTAATATAACACTTCCACAAATATTTTTTTAAGTGATTCCAAAATAATAAAAAATTATTAATGACTTATTAAAAATAGCTAATTAGCCTCAAGAAAGTATTGTAGCTATATACTCATTGATATTGTTCACTGGAACATTGTAATGATGTTTTTACCCCTCAACCTAAAAAACTTAACACCAGCTATCAAGGGCATTAAAATCTTTTCACATGACCCTTTTGTCATTACAAAACTTACCAGGGATAAATGAGTCTTTTCATATCTCAATTACAGAGTAAAACGACCAAAATACCTTTCAAAACAAAACAAAAATAAACTTGGCATCAAAGGTATTTTAGTATTTTTATAATGATTTTTTTTTGTTATTATGATGTCAACTGAGGGGCAATTCAATATTTTACCCAATATAAAAAATAATAAATAATTAAAATGCATGGTGAAATGATGAAGATACACTTAAAAGCAAAAGTTTTAAACCTGGAGTCAATGGGCTTCTTGGTCTTTTCACAATGACTTTTTTGTAATTATAAATTCATCTCAGGGGAACTTTGGTATTTGGCTAAATATAAAAAAAGACGAGTGCATGTCACCTAGAGACGCGTGCGGTGTTTCCTAACTTCCAAAAATGCCTTTTTATCATGTCATTGGAAGTGTCACCATGTTTTCTTTTTATTGATGTGACTTGTGTCTCAGTGGTGTTTCAATTTGTTGTCGAAGAATCTTTTTTTTCTCTCTCCATCTTTTCCCTTTCCTCCATTGAAAATTACAACTTGGTTCTCTTAGTTGTTAATATTTTAACTTCAATTCTTATTTTGTTGATTTCTAATTTTTGATCTTAGTCCTTTTATAGAAGTTTTGTTTGTTTTCAATACTATTCTTCAATTTCAATTTACTAAATATTATGTTCTTCAATTTGGTCCTCATTCTTTGGATTTCTAATTTTTTACATTGGTCTTTTTATATAAGTTTTATTGGGTTTTAATTTCATTCTTCAAATTAAATTAAAGGTATTATGTTTTTTAATTTGATCCTCATTGTTTTGATTTTTAATTTTTCTTCTTAGCCCTTTTACAAAAGTTTAAATTTCTTTTCAATTTCTTCCTTCAATTAAAATATTATTTTTATTCTTACATTTTGACCATCATGCTTTTGATTTTGTTTTTTTCGTTTTACTAAATTGACTATTCTTTTCAATTTCACCCTCTAATAAAAAATAAAATTTATTTTGTATTTTGATTTTGATCATCGTTCTTTTGATTGGTATTTTTTTAATTCTTTTGTATAATTGAATTTTTTTTTCAATTTTATCCTTCAATATTTGATTGAATGAGAATTGAATTTTATGGTTTATTGATATTGGTGCTTTATGTCTAATGATTCAGGTCACAGGTTTGAAAAGTTAACATGAAGTTTTTTTTCTTAAAAAAAAACTTTATAATTCACTTTATTTTTTTATCAAGTTATTTTAATCTTATGATCTGGATCACGAGTTTGAAAAGTTAACATAGAGTTCTTTTCTTAAAAAAAAAGAGCTTTATAATTCACTTTATTTTTTTATCAAGTTATTCCAATCTTATGATCTGAATTACAGGTTTGATAGAATAACTTAGATTGGATTAACCTTAATTATCGTAGTTATAGGTTTACCATATTTTTTTTTTTTACCTCATTTTAGCATTTAAAAATTATTAAAAAAAGAAAAAAACAGTTCATTCCACGGCTAATCATGGTGTCCCAAGCGTGGGCTACAAAGCTAGTTGCAGCTACATATCTTTCTTTCTGTTTTATGCAAATTAAGCACGAAAAGATACCGATGGTCTTATTTCGGATTATCGAGAAAGACAATGCTAGACTGGTGTCAAGATAATAGCAATACAACTTTAGTCTCGATGTATTTATAAACGATGCACATGTCAAGATTGACATGAATGGTCATTATCCTAGCTCCTACTTCTTTAGACACCGAATACGCTTTCATTTCAAAAGAAGAATCTGCCTTTAATTCCCTCACCAGCTACGGTTTCTCACATCAACATTAATGTAACTTTACGACCCAAAAATTGAGTGGCAGCCAGAGAAGACTGATGTATATGGATCCTCTCTCACCCACAATCTATATATATATATATATATATATATATATATATATATAGAAAGAGAGAGAGAGAGAGAGAGAGAGAGAGAGGATCCATGGATGCTGCTGGTGGTCCGGTCTTTTCTTTGTTGTGCTCAACAACTAGCTCAGTCACTATCATTACTAGCCCGTGAGAGGTTCGATAATTCATCAGCATCTATACTCATGATGGTCTTCACTGAAAACCAAGGGACATATGGTCCAATTCTGCAATATATTCTTTATGGGTGATAGCAGGCGGTATCATAGTTTCTCTCTATCAGTAGCAGAGGTCATAATTTAACATCCCATGAAAACTGCCTCGCTCAACACTATTGTGCTACAGGTATTTTGAACAGAACAGCAGTCATGAGGATTTTTCTCGTTCAGGTTATCCATGTGAAACTTCACCTGTATTTACCACTAAAAATTGAACCTTTTGCATTCTGCGAAGCATACTATTAAGCCCTTTTAATTTATTTAACCATACAGATAAAGTGCATGTAGAAACGAGCTAGCTAGGTTCATTGATGGTTGGGATGCCTCTCTCAAAAGAGTTTGGAATTGATAACGAACCTAATCGTAAGACTTTTAGAATGTTTTATTATATTAATCTCTACATGCAATCATTCCTATTTGATGGTAACTAGTATACCAACTAATTTTCTTAAAGCATAATTGTTATTGTCGTAATAATTATTTTTTATTTAAAAATATATAAAAATAATTTTTTTTATATTTTTAAAATTTATTTTTGATATTAGCCCATCAGAACAATCGGATAATACAAAAAATTATTAATTTAAAGCCAAAACAAATTTAAAAAAAGAATTTTTTTTAAAAATACCATTAAAACAAAAAAACAAACAGATTCTTAATCATATATGTAAGAAACGTGTTGAAAAAAAAAAAATTTGATAGAAATTTATTTAAAATACATGATTAATTGACATATTTAAGATCAAATTAAAAATATAGTAAATTCATTTTTGGTGTTAATATTTTATTAAAAATTATTTTTTAACAAAAAATTTAACATATAATATTAACAAGAGTAAAACAAATTATAGATGAATTATATATAAGGTAATCCTAAACATTCATTCATTGACATGTTTTTTTGAAATTCAAAATTCTCTATCCCATATTGAAATAATACAATATTTTCTTGTAATTTATATAGTAGAAAGTTGAAAAAGTTAAAAATGAAATAGTATGGCACCAAAATTTTTATATAAAAGAAAAACATTTGGTTTTTAAAAGGCAAGAAATTATTAGATTTTTTATTCTTTTTAAAGCTCGGCAATTAAAGCAAGACAATGATAATTAATTCTAGTAATTATCATAATTAATTATGCTTTAGTTTTAATTTCAAAAAATAGTATAAAAAGGAGTTGAATACTTGTACGATAAGCATGATCTCTTATACCTTATTTACAACATTGTTTTGCTTCTTTTTTTTTGGTAATTAATTATAGAGCCTAGGTTTAATTTTTTTTTTTGTAAAGAGTTTTTGAGTTTATTTTCACGGTTCGTCAACGGTGAGGTAATATTTTTGAAATCCTAATGGGCTAATTGCACTGTTTCAACAAGTAAATGTTACTAAACAATTTGTTAATTTAAATATATAATACTCCCATTTCATGAATTTATATAATTCATATTGATTAAATTTGAATGCATGCAAGTTGCTTTCTTTAAAACAAATTAAAAATTTAATTTTTATTCTACTTGCATGATTTTTTTAGTGATTATATTATATACACTACATTAATTAGTTTATAATTATCTAAGATAATTAGTTAAACAGAATTAAACGTAAATAATTGCAATTGCTAACAATATCACCGCTATTAAAAAGCTTACGAAGGATCGAGCATGTAAGTTTCCAAGTTTTTTTCTTTACATGGTAATGAAAGTTATTTTTAAAGTGTTTTATATTTAGAAATATATTAAAATAATATATATTTTTTATTTTTTAAAATTTATTTTTGATATTAATACCTTAAAAAATCTAAAATGATTAAAATAAAATTAATTTAAAAAATCAATTATTTTTTTTAAATATAATTTAACCATAGAAATAAACACTAAATATAATTTCAGTTAGAGACATTCGGCTATTACCAATTCTGATTGATGATACTATTAGAAAATCATTAAAGATCTGTTTAAAAGTGTAGTTATTGTTGTTTTTTTAAAGTACTTTTTATACTGAAATATATTAAAATAATATTTTTTATTTTTTAAAAATTATTTTTGAATTTAACGTATTAAAATATAAAAAAAATTAAATTTTTTAAAAATACTGAGTAATCCTGTTTTCAAAGAGTCTCTAAAAGAGAAATGGGCAGATTTGTTTCTCAAAAGAAGAGCAGACTTTGAATCGGTGATGGGGTATTTGAGTGTGATTAAAAAATATAAAGATGATATGTGTAAATGAAAATCTCTTCGTGAACACGAAGTCCAATAAGCAGTCATGTGTATTACAGCTATGGTTATTTATTATAATATGAAAATATATTAAAATAATTTTTTAAAATTTATTTTTGATATTAATATATTAAAATATTTAAAAAATTAAAATTTTTAACGGATAATATTTTAACGGCAGTACTAAACACAGTGTAAATGTACTTGAATTCACGCATCTGCAAAGAATATTGGTAGAAATAGTTCGTTGACCTATGAGAGCATTGACTATTGAGATGGGTTTTAGCCCAATTAGTCATTTCATGGACCGAAATTCCTTACATGAAACAGTTCCATGATTGAAACTAGTGTTGTTAAATCACAATTTAAATAGAATAACAACATTTATTTATTTTTATTTAAAAATATATTAAAATAATAATTTTTTTAAAAAAATATTTTTAATATCAACAAATCAAAACAATACAAAAAATAATTTTTTAAAAAAATCAAATTTTAACAAAAAATATTGTCCAGCCATGTTGTCATTGATATGAAGTATTTTTAAAAAGTTTTTTAATTATAAATATGTAAAATAATATTTTTTTTATTTTATTTTTAATATAGAATATTAAAATTTAAAAAAACACTTTAAAATATTATTTTAATATTTTTTTAAAAAAAGACATTGTTGACTCAATCACCTTATCATAATATTAAACATAAGAGACAATCATCTAGGTGGTGGTTCAGTGGTAAGAGTTTGAGATCAAGAGATTTGTTTTCTCTGTTATTTCAGGTTCGAGCCCTGTGGTTGCTCATATGATAGCCACCAGAAACTTATATGATCGTTAACTTTAGGACCCGTGAGATTAGTCAAGGTGCGCACAATTGACCTATTAAACTAAAAAAAAAATAATAATAAAAGACATAATATATATTTTGCAAACCTGTCAAATTTGATTGACTAGACCCATGGGTCAATCACTAATTAAGAAAAAAGAACAAAGAAATTATATACTGTGAACCTTAAAATTTCTCCATATAATCAATGACTTTATAGTTAAATCAATAAGCTCATGATCTTAATAGCTTGAATACATTATTATTCGAATTCAATTTAATAACAATGATTGAAACCTACGCCCTTCAAGTTTTCGGCACTGATTTAACTACTCGAACCACTCTAATAATTTGGTCAAGAAAAATATCATACTTTATTTATATTTAAAGACCCTAACAAAATGCAATGAGTTCTCAGTGAATTCCATTATCTATTGATCATATGATAAAACAAAAAAAAAAAATGGTTTTCATTTAAATTAAAATAAAATCAGAAGTATATTCAACATAAACTTATCCGATTTTGTGATTTCCTGTGTACAATCTAACCACTCCAATTTAGATTGAAAAAAAAATTGAATAAAGTCAAATAGTTTTCTTGTCGACATAGATACTAAATATAGAAATATATTACTGGTAATTCTTCTAATTCAGTATAAAAAAATATAAATAAAAGAAAAACAAGAATCTTTTCACAAATTTTTTTATCATACAAAATTTCAAAATTCTTTTTAAAAAATTAAAAATAATAAAAATTTAATGTTGATAAACTCACAAACTAGAAATTCATCTCGGCGGCCAGAGTTCCATGACTTTTTCAGCATCCTCCATCTCCTCACCTCATCATGAAAAATGCCACTTCCTACTTCTTCACTTCTTCTAACTTTTAGCAAATTATTTTATCTTCTATAAAATTAATATTTGAAATATAATTATAAGTAAAAAAAAAGCTATTTAATTAACAGAATGATTTTTTCTCTGGGTAAAAAAAAAGGAGAAAGAGTGTGAAAACACGTGTCCTGGTAGTAGAGAGATGAAAGAAAAGCTGCAGCACTAATAAAATAGTTCCCCACAATAATCTCCTTGGGATCGCCAAAAATTCTCTTAAAACCTCACTTTCTATTTTTACTCCCACACGTCCACACAATCCCTCTTTAGCTCCTTTAACAAAAGCTGCCCTCGTGCCCCTCTCTCTTTCACCATCTATATGTTCTTTCTTTCCCAAAAAGCCCGTGCCAGAAGCAAGCTCCATCGCAACCAACACTGGCATTTCAGTAATTTTAACTACTGAAAGTTGACCTCTCCATACGTGGTGGGAAGTTCAGGCATAAAGTGATGAATCCTGATGATTTTTGCTTGGCAACAAGGGGGCAAAACTAACTTTGAAGAGGTCCCAAATCAGAATAGCAGTATGCTAGTTACTTGATGCGTTTTGTCTTGGATAATTTTCTTTTAATAATAAATAAATAAATAAATATATAATTTTTTCAAATGAATTTTTTGCAATTTTTTTTAATTATAAATAAAACAATTATGAATACATTTAATTAAATAAATCGAGAATCATCTATATCAATAAATACAAAAAAATATTAATATGTCTATTCGACTCGTGCAGCTGCACAGGTCGAACAATAATTTTTTTAAAGTAAATAAATTAATATATAGTTGTTATTAACATGTTTTTTGACAACGAGTAAAAATTATAACTATGAATCAAAAAATCGATATTTACATATAATAAAATATAATAAAGATCGTGTGTTAATATAAATATGTGAGATTTTAAACTTATTTTTAACGCAGTAGAAAAATAAGATAATGTTGTCATTGTTATATTGAAATACCATTTTCTTAGCCTTTGTATGATAATTGTTCAAAAAATTATATATATATAAATTTTTTAAAAAAAATTACAAAAAAATAAAGATAAGAATAAAAAAAATGGTATAAATAAGTCAAGTGTAGAGTTATAAATATTCAAAGTGTAAAAAATAAAAAAATTTAATTGTTTTAAAAAAAATGAAAAAACTAAAAAAATATTAAAAAAAACAAAATAGTGATAAATAAGTCAAATATAAGATGATAAAAATATGAAGTAAAAAAAAACTAAAAATACATATTTTCCACCGCTACCGTACCATTAAAGAAATGATAATTTATTTAATCTGAACTCTTTGTTTATTTATTTATTTATAATGGAGTAAGAAAAGAAATGGATGTATGGGGATGTGTGGGATGCGATGGAGGAGCACACGTGTGGATGCACGACAGGAATAATTAAGTAAGAGACATAGGTGGCCACTCCATCACGTGCGCTTAAAAGCTCATCCTGCTCTTTGCCTTCCAATTCGTGCCCCCGTGTGTGTGTGTGGTGACTGTAAGCAAATTACAAGCTCGCAGTCCCTGGCATGCTTGGGTTGCCAGAGCTTGCGCGGCCCCATTTCCTTTTCGGCCTATATTCATTCTCCTTTAATTATTAGTAGTGTGTCCTTGTGTTTTCAGGATTTATTTTCATCAAATCGAATGAGCTATCTGGGAGATTTGATTAATTTAGGGATTTGGCTGAGTTACATGTTGATGCTAAAGAGAGAAGTCAAGAATCGATTGTATTGTATTATGGCCAAAATGTTACTTAACAACAATATTTAATTACTAATGAATCTTCATTTTCTTTGTTAATGAAGATGTTCGGATCAGTTTGCGTACACCTCGACTAATCCTATGGGCCTAAAATTAACGACCATGTAAGCTTCCAGTGACTCTGAAATGACTGGAACTTGTGATCATTAGGAAACAAACCCAAGGCCTGACCAGTAGAACTACCCATCAGGATTATAAATCTTCATTTATTAGCTATATACGTGATAGCATTCTTGTGAAGTTAGGTTTAAATTGAACCATACTGTAGTTTCTTCGCAATGTGATGGGGCATTATCAAAAAATTGACAAATACAAATGGAAACATCAATGAAATTTTTCTATTGGTATGTTGTGGTGACATTTATTGACCGCATTTTTCATCCCTAAATTGTTAGTAAATACTGACAAGAATATTCTCACGGTATATACCGAGGGAATTGCAATGGAAAAAAAAAAGAAATAAAAATAAGCAAGTAGTACGATGATGGAATTAACCCGATGGTAAAATTTATCCGTGAATATGTCGATGAAAAACTCCCGTCAGTATATACCAGTGACATTACGGAGGGTATTACAGTGAGATTCAAGAAGGCAAATCATATGATGATGTGACATTTTTACTGATAGAATTGTCGACGGTGTTACCATTAGAATAATTTTATCGGTCAATCCATTGATAATATTTAATTTATGATCTAACGCTCGACCCTCCTCTCCTCCTCTCTCATTTCTACTTCTTCCTTGTGCATTTTTTTCTGCAACAAACAACCACCCCTTCCCCCCTCAATCTCAATACAATTCAACCTCCCACAATAAATCCAGCTACCACAACACTCGATTTTATTAACATCCGTGTTTTGATTCAAATTTTATTGAGGATTCTCCACCTTAAGTAAACACATCTACCATTTTTTTATTTGAAAACAATTTTAAAATGTTAATTTTTTTCATATTTTTGTAGTATATGTATTTTGTTTGGGTGTTTACTTGTTTTATAGTTTTTTCTCAAACAAATTTGTTGTATGGATTTATGATTTGTACATGTTAGGGTTTGTTTTAGATTTTGTAAAATTATATTTGTTTGTAAATTGATGAAACTTATGTTGAATTTTTGACTTAGGTGTTTTGTGATGAAATAAATAATGGCTAATTTAACGAATCCGTTTTATATTTTGTCAATTTTATTACAAAGTTGTAATTTCCAGTAAATATGTAGAAATTTGAATTTATGTAGATAATTGATAATGAATTAAGAGAACTATTAAAATAGATTAAATAAGCTTGAGCTAAACCAATATTTTTACAAATTTATTTAGTTAACGTAGTCAATTAATATATGTTGTCATCATTATTTTATATAAGTTTGATATAAGTAATGGATGATTGTTCATGGATGTATCAAGATTCATCCTAAGAGTTGCAGATGATGAATTATTGTAATGAGATTTAGGGTTTTATTAATTATACAATATCTAATCCGAGAAATATTAATGGAGGTGATATTAGATGTTCATGCAAGATGTGTGAAAATAAAAAAGTTCCTCGATCCAGATTTTGTAACGATGCATCTTTTACAAAAAAGATTCATGGAGAAATACATGTGTTGGTATGCACACAGACAACCGTATGTTCCTCATGATACCATGGTAGAAATGATGGCTGGTCAACTTCTAGTGTTAGCAACATGCATAGAGTTGTAGATGACAATAGTAATTCTTATAGGAATATGGTTATGGATACGACAAGAATGAATCAGGGTCATGTTAGTCAATGTTCAATCATAGATGAAGAACCTAACGCAAACACGACCATGATTTTATCTTTTGAAAGATTCTGACGAATCATTATGGGATAGTTGCACAAATCACAGTAAATTATCGATTGTTACACATGTGTTCACCATCAAGTCAGATCATGGGTTGAGTGAGGCCGGTTTTGACAGAATTCTCGAATGGACGAGAAACATTTTACCTGAAGGAAACAAGCTGAAAGAAAACTTCTATGCTGCTAAGTCCATGATGAAACCCTTTAGTCTAGGATACTAGAAAATTAACATATGTTCAAACTTCTACATGTTCATGGTTCTGTTACTATGCACATAGGTGGCTCCGTATGTTTTGCATGCGAAGCGGATGGTAAGATTTTTTAAATTACATCTATTTTTTTAATTTGTTGTTTTTTATAAATATATTTATCTGAAAATATTTTTATCTTACAGGCTACGGTTCTTGGACATGAGTGAAATTCAATGGAACTTTTTGTGGAAACGCAAGTGCGGAGTGATGACCGCCAAAAAAGGATGTAACAATTCGTAGATAGCTGAGTTCAACACTTTTATGGTATGTTGGTTTTCAACCATTTTTTTCTTAAGTTATTATTTACTTAAATTTGATGAATTTATTTTTTATTTCTAGGACACATATAACAACCGGTTGAAAGAGAGATATGGAGACGATCGTTCGACTCCCCCAAATATCAATTTGGATTCATGGTTGGAAGCAGGATTGTCTGGGGGACCCGATCGAAATTGAGTGTATAGACTCTCTAACACTGTGGTCGAGAACTTGCTGATAACCCATAGTGTTTCGATCGTTGGATGCTCGTAATCGATCCTGAGCATTCAAACTCCAAAGTTTGCGGCAATGTTAGACCAACGAGTACAAGATCAGATGACCCATCTTAATGAAAAATATGAATGACTCACTGTGGATTATGAAGAACTCCGCCGAGTGGTAATGGAGATGGGATTACAGATGAGTGGTACATATGCACTCTCTAATTGACTCTATGGTCCCGGCAACGACCAAGCTCCTTCTCCTCCTCCAGTGCCGTCTCTATTTTAGTTTTATTGTATTTGAACATACAAATATTTAAATTTATAATAAATATTTTATTTTTATATTAAGATAATTTTATTTTTATATATTTTATTTTTTCAAAATATTTTTCTACTTTTGTTCAATATTTTTTTTAAAAATATTTTTTTAAAATATTATGGATGGGGTTACTGATGAAAAAATATCCGTCGATATATTCCAAAGAGTTGGAAAAGAATTATAGCAAATGTTATTGCTACTGTTAATGCACTGACAAAATAAGTCTATCGGTATATTCCAAAGAGTTGGAAAATAATTACTGCAAATCCCACTGCAACTATTAATTCATCGGCGGAATTATCGATGGTATTCTGTCAATGATATGTAATTTTACCGATGAAATTACATACAGTTCTTCTGTCAGTGATATGCTAATTTGTACCGAGAAAATTACTAATGGAATGAAACGGGTAATTTTTTGTGCGCGCATGTTCTGTCTGTAAAGCCATAATTAAATTTATTAATGACGGACTCATCGACAAACCAAAATTACTGACAAGTGTTTTTTCAACGGATTTTTTTGTCCGTGATCCCGCCGGTAAAATAATCACAGACAGACTATTAGTTTAAATACTGACATAAATTTTCATTGATAAAACTATTAAATCTGATACCAGAGAATATCGCCATCTCTTAGTGTAAAAGTCTCTTGAGCCTTCTAATCAACCTTGTAATAATAATAATAATAATAATAATAATAATAACAATAATAACAGATTATCAAACATCAATCAGGCAGATGTATCAAATTTGAGGCTCAAATATCTCATTGAACAAAATATTGTTTGCAACTTATAAATTATTGCTTTTACATTGACCCCCCCTGCTCCTT
>Ga0325404_1002109_pt1 | contig 21246 bp, 9 predicted proteins | sample PopdelMetagenome_18_FD_205664 | JGI IMG/M metagenome (GOLD analysis project Ga0325404, IMG submission 205664) | Populus deltoides microbial communities from Bellville, Georgia, United States - Xylem-Control-R1 | ecosystem: Host-associated > Plants > Phyllosphere > Stem > Wood/Secondary xylem... | reverse complement strand
CTCTAATCTGAAAGTGAGAAATGTCCAGGAACTTCTTCCAGCTATTGAAGTTTTTCAGATGAATCGAAATAATGTAGAAGATGACAATTTAACATAAGGTTTTAGACGTCAGTAAAGACTAACGAAGCAAGCTCGGTAAAGCAGTGAATACAATTTAAGAGAAAGGGGATGGAGGCAGGTACGGTAACTTGGGAAAATTTCCAAGTTTCTAAGGGATGATTTTAGGAGTAATAGACCTGGAAAAACTCCAAATATTCCAACATCAAGAACACAAAGAAAGGACACTAGCTAGCACAAATGTCCCAGATCACGAAATAGAAGCAAAATAGGTTGGTTCCAAAATAGAATTTCTTACAGGAGTAGCATTATGTTTAGTGTATTTTTAATTAAAAAAATATTATATTAGTTATTATTTTTAATTTTAATTTCAGCACATTAAAACATCAATTTGATATTTATTGGTACAAAAAATAGTTTAAAAAGCATTTTAAAAAATGGGTTGAACTAGAAAAAATAAACACACTCTTTAGTAAGTGTGTATGAGATAACTTCTTCTGCTTTTTATTGTGTTTTAAAAGTATATTAAATATTAAAAAACATTTAAAAAACATAAAATTAAAGTTTTTTAGTGTTTTTTTATAATTTTGATGTGCTGATATAGAAAAAAAAAATTAAAATTTTTTTTGTAATTATGGTTTTAGCCACCAAATTACCTTTTCGTTTTCCTTTTTTTATTTTTTTTCAACAAAAACTCACCTACTTTCTTTTCTCTTTTTTATCTTGTTTTTGAACCCAAGTAACCTTCTTTGTTGCTATACACAGCAAGCTACAATTATTGAGATGTGTATAGCTAGCTGTGTGTTGCATGCAAGTTACCTAATTAAGGATATTGTGTTACAAAGTTTAACATGTGTGTTACATGCATAGAATTTCTGTGTATTTTAAATTATAGTGTATAGTATTTTTCAAAATAATTTTTTGCTTGAGAATATATTAAAATATTTTTTTTAATTATTTTTAATACCAGCACTCAAAATTATCAGAAAGCACTTAAAAATATCAATTTAATATTTTTTTAAATGTAAAATATTAAAAAAAACATCTAAAAATAAAAATAGAAGCACTTTCAAACACCTATAAATGTGTCAATGAGAGTTTAACTACTAAGTATAATTCTTGTATATTAATTATATAAATCTGATCATCCATGACACAAATGTACAATGAAATATATATAAAAAATTGCATGTCCATAAAAAAATGCACTTTGATTATACAAAATTTTAGATGTATCATCATCTATTACAACAATGAAAAAATCAGTAATTCTTTATAAGTTTAGCCCTTTTATTATGTTATTATCCATTTTATATGTAGGTTAGATTAATTTTTTTAACATAAAAAATATCTAGGTGTTACTAACATGTTTTATAGTAGAAAAAAATTTAAACCATGTGGGGATTGACTCGATTAACTTAATGGGTCTAAAAACAACCTAGAAAATTGTTAGAAATGTAATTTAACTAAAAGAAATTCAAGACGACATGTTTTTTTTTAACATTGAGATGAAAATATATTGGATCGACCTGGATCAACCCGGTTAACATGTCAAATTCATAACCCGGATCATGAGACCGAAATAACCTCATAGAAAGCAATTTAAAACCAAATATGAAACTTAATCCCCAATTAAACCAACATTGAAGAATTCAATTAAAAAATAAATAACTTGAGTTAACCTATCAAAGTTGCAACTTGAGTCATGTGACTGAGATAATTTTATAAAAAAAAATCAAAGCAAAAATATAAAGCTCAATTTTCAATCAATCTAATATTGAAGGATAAAATTGAAAAAAATATTGATAAAACAAAGGTAAAAAAACTGAGTCAACCGGGGTTAACTAGTCAAACTTGTAACCTAAATAATGAGACTGAAATAACCTTATTAAAAGCAAAAAAAAAAGTCTAATTCCAAATTAATTAAATATTGAAGGATAAATTGAGAAAAAAATTAAACTAAAAAAGATATAAAAAAAACATGAGTTAACTCGCGACTTGGGATAAACAATCCCAATATTGAATGATAAATTTAAAAATAATATGTATATATATATATACATATTATTTTTAAATTTATCATTCAATATATATATAACCTAATTTTAAATCAATCAAATGTTATATGATGAAATTAAAAAAAAAATAATTTGAGTTAACATGTCAAATTCATAATCTTCGTCATGACATCATGATAACCTTGTAGAAAATAAATAAAAAAATAACATGAATTAACTTGATTTAACCTGTTAAACTCGCAACTAAAATTATGAGATTGTGATAACCTCAGATAAAGTAAATTAAAACAAATGATGAAATCTAATTTTCAATAAACCTATTATTGAAGGTTGAAAATGAAAAAAAAATTAATTTAAAAATAAGACACAATAATACAACTTTAGTCTACCCGATTTAACCTTCAAAACATGTGACCTGAGTTATAAGACCGAGATAATCTAATAGAAAGTAAACAAAAATAAATTATGAAGTTTAATTCAAATCAACCCAATGTTGAATGATGAAAAAAATATCAATTAAAAAAATAAAAAAACTCGAGTCAACTAGGTTAACTCGCAAAACCCGCGACTCAAGTTATAAGATTAAAATAACCTCATAAAAAGCAAACCAAAATAAATTATAAAATTTAATTCTCAATCAACCTATTATTGAAGGATGAAATTGAAAAAAATATATATCAATTAAAAAAAAATTCAAATCAACCCATTAAAACTATGACATGGGTTATTAGTCATAGCTAACCTTGTATAAAACAAATCACAATAAATTATAAAATTCAATATCCAATAAACTAAATGTTAAAATAAAAAAATAAATATATATTTAAAAATAAATAAAAATACTGTTGAAATAAATAGTTTTTGTGAACAGTACAATAACCACTCTTTTAATTTCTTTTAGTTTATACTATAATATAATCAATCCTGAGTAAATAACTTGCCCTTGTAATTTTTTTTGACAGGATAAAGAAAGAGCAAAGAATTCCCTCCCTCCATCAAGATTCAGAATTCAAAAGCCATGGTAGTTACAAGGGAGTAGACAGTAAAGGGAAAAAAAAAACTGCCAGGGAAGGAAGGAAAGTGGCATATTTGTCATTCCAAAACAGCGTCTCATCTATCTATTTCGATCCACTTCATCGAGATGCACATCCTACTTTAACTCTCCTCACCCATCTCTCTCTCTGTTGTATTTCTTGAACAGAAACCAGATGGAGTGACAGTGTATGTACATGTCACTATAACTAGCTCTTACATATCTATCGTTGTAGATTTAGACTCAGAGTTTGTCACTTCTTCACCATTCCTACATACATTTCTGTGTTATATCTCATTTGCTCTCTTGTCTCCTTCGACAGTTCAAACTCCACTCCTCCGCTGGTGTCTAAAGGTGTGCTTTTCACTTCTTTACCATTCCTACATACATTTCTGTGTTATATCTCATTTGCTCTCTTGTCTCCTTCGACAGTTCAAACTCCACTCCTCCGCTGGTGTCTAAAGGTGTGCTTTTGTTTTCTAATTTTGCTTTGCATTGTATTTATGTTCTTGTAATGTTGGTTTTGAAATCTTGAAGAAATTTTCTTGGTTGTTTTGAGACAAGGTTCCGCTTTTGTTGGTTCCTTGATTGGTGTTTTTTAGGGTCAAATTACGTTGGATATCTTTTTTCCCTGGACTGATCTCTCATTTCCAATCTTTTCTGTTTGAAAGTTTGCGAGAGTTTGCAGTGTTGTTTGGTTGCCGAGATGTTAAGGGAAAGGAAAGGTCTTGAAGCTCGCATGCTTTAGGAACTACAATAGTTAAATCTCCATTCTGCTCCTAGTTTCCATAAGTGAAGGGGGTTTTCCTTCCAATGACGTGTGTGGTTGTTGTGTGGGGTTTTGCAGTTTCGGATTTGATTTATCTTTTGTTTGATTGCTAAGGAGGAGTTGGAAAAGATAGAATTTGGTTTGTCTGTATTAACATCTAAAGGGAGGTAACTTTTAGTTTAAATTTGGACTTCTACACTTCGTAATTTTTAGTTTCAACATTGAAGGATATGTTTCAATTTCCTGAAACCAGCCAGCCAAAACACTTCTTTTGTTCTGTTTTGATTTGGAAGACTTTCATTTCATTTAGTTTTGTTAATCTGTTCTGAGTTTTGAAGTTCGAGTCCCTTTTCTTTGTTTTATCAATCAAATCACATAGGATCTATATGTTTCCAATTTGATTTGATTTTATTTCTGGTTCTTCATTTTATAATTGTAGCTTATTCAACTGTGTTGTGAATTTGATTGCTGTTCATTTTTGTTTCTTAGAATAAGGTTTTCAATTTCAACAATCTATCTGGCTGTTTTCTCAGTTAGAACATTTTGCTTGGGTCAAAATGTGTGTTCTAGAGCAGTGTTCAGTTACAGTCTACTTATCTATTGTAATTTTGCAGTTCCTTGCAACAAGATTCCTCGAAGAATGGAGGTCGACAAAGCAGTTAAAGCGAATGAGGAAACCATCGCCAAAGAAATTCATGCTGAAGCAACTGTTGTGGCACCAGAAAAAGAAAAAACAAATGCTACCAATAGTGAAAGGCCTGTTAATGCCAATGAAACATCTGAGAGTTTTGCCAAAGCTGAAGGTCTTAATTCTTCTTCTATAGCAAGTGAAGGTGCAGCAAGTGTTTCTCAACGAAAAATCTCAAATGCCTTAAAGGTACAGTGCAAAGATGATTCTTTGGTTGAGCTTCTTCATTGTGACTTACATTTTCTCATGGCACGAAATGAAAGAAACATTTCTCTTCTTACCTGTGTTTAGGAACCTGCTCCTCGTAAAGGCACTAGTTCAAAGAACAGCAAATTGGCCAAGGATAAGCCTAATATGAAAGGCTCAGGTGCATTTTCACGTAGCCATAGGCCAATACTTTCTCAAAGTGTTTCATTTCCAGCAAAAGGAGCGTGCACTGATAATATGACGAAGAGCATTGAGGAACACCCGCTCAGAACTGCTGCCAAGCATGCCCGAGATGAAGGAACAAAGGTGAAGGTCTCTTTTCCCCATGTATCAGTCACTTCAAGTCCCCGTCTCAATCAAGCCAACAGGCGTGTTCCCACTGGAGTGAATTCAAGGGAATCATCAAATATCAATTGTAGTAAAACTTTAACTAGGCAGAGTTCTTCAACAGGAAAGTCTTGCAGTCAACAGGCTACGGTAAGGGTTTCTGCTGATAAATTTTGACCATTAATACTTTTTTTGTGTTGTTTTAGGTCTTTTGTTTATGTAACTCTTTGTTGTTCATAACAGTCTGTGAAATCAAGTTCTTTGAATGAAGCTGCTAAGCGCCCTCCACCCCAGGCTTCTGAGTAAGTTACCACCCATCCACTGCATAAAATTGTTTGCGCTATATTGGTTGATGCAATCAAAATGTATTCAGGGAAGCCTCCCCTGTCCCCACCTGCACCCTCTGCCCTTGGATAAAAGTAATCCTATTTATATATTTGCTTAGTGGATAAAGTACTCTTATAATCATTATCTAATGGCAGGTCTGATGCTCATCAAAATTCAAAACATGAGACAACCACATTGTCAAGCAAAGAAGATGATGACACCCATTCCACCACCTCGTAATGCTCTTATAGAACACAAATGGTTTTGTGATTATTTATTTTTATCAAGCATCTGTTTGCTAACATGCCATTATACTCTGTATTAATATCAGAAGTGCCACTCCTAGCGGAAGGAGAAGTAGTGGTTCTGGATTCTCCTTCAGATTGGAAGAACGTGCTGAAAAACGGAAGGAGGTTGTTGCTGGAATTTAGTTCCTTTCTTAGATTCTTAATATTTTTATTTGAATCCATAACATGATTGTATTATGGCCTTTGTTCTCCAGTTCTTTTCAAAGATTGAAGAGAAGATCCATGCTAAGGAAATTGAACAAACTAACTTGCAGGAAAAATCAAAGGTATTAGGTTTCTCTTTTGCGCAGGACATCTTTCCTTTTGACCTTTCTCTTCGTTTTCTTTAACAATTTGACCTTTCTCTTCTGAATCCAAAGGAATTTGGATCTTCATTTCACCTTTCACTCTTTGGTGGCATGCAGGAGAGCCAGGAGGCAGAGATCAAGCAACTGAGGAAGAGTTTGACATTTAAAGCTACACCTATGCCAAGTTTTTACAAAGAACCTCCTCCAAAAGCTGAACTAAAGAAGGTAATGCTTGAACTGTCAGATATCTATCGATAATGTCATGTCATTTGTTCGATCAACTTTAAGATTCGAAGCACACCAAATGAACTCTTTAAAAGCCTTTAAATTATCACTATTTTTTCAAATGTCTGATTATGTTTTTGCTAATGCTATCTACAATATGTGGACTAACAAATTTGTAAACTGTGGTTTCAAATCCACATGTTCTGTTGACATGTTTGTTTTTCTGTACCTGTTAAATTGAGTTTTCTAAATGTGGCCTAAAATTTAAATGAATCTTGAAGTCCCTAATTATTTGTAACCAGACATATTTAATGACGATGCATTTATACAGTAAATGATTCTGCAGTTTTTAGGCTTTCATTTGGCCTTTGCAAATTGCAATTATTGTTTTTTAGGACTGCAGGTGATGCGTTAGCTTAGGATCTTGCATTCATGAGTCTATTTTGCATGGTAAGTTGTTGACGTTTGCTAGTGAGGGCGTCTCTGCAATGCTTGCTGATTTTGTCAAAAATAAATAAATAAAAATAAATGGGACACCCAATTTTTTTAAAACGTGATAAAGGTCTGAACTTCAATCGTAATTGATGGGTACATGCCTAAGACTTACCAAGGCTTGTAAATAGCCATTGGTCTCTGTCTTTGCTTCAAAATAGAAGTAGGAGTTTCCAAAGGACTGGAGGTTGAAGAGAGCATACGGTCATGGTTATGTGTTATGACTCAGGAGCTTTGTCTTCTGTTTTTCCAAAGAAGAACGTTCACGTAGTATCATTCTACATTGCATGAACTATAAACGGAGCTACCCTTAACAGCTTGTGTGCTATTGAACATGAATATCAGAAATCCAGTGCTAGTCTCAAGTCCTCGTTGCCAATTCCGATTGATAATTGGGGAACTTCACGAATTCAAGCCAACATGAGACAATTGTCTGCGGCTCATCCTACATACATGTGAATATATTTGCACAAAAAAACACACTTGCTAGTTCAATTCGAAGTTTATCTAGCTTAACAGCATTTTAATGTGTATTTCTTCCGCCTGTTTCATTTGGATTCCTTGTTTTTTTTTTCTCCATCTTCTCTATGGAACATCGGGATAAAGTTTTGTGTGCTCATTCTTACAGATACCAACTACTCGTGCAATATCACCGAAGCTTGGAAGGCGCAAGAGCTCCACCACTTTAACGAACAACTCTTTGGAAGACAGTGGATCTTCTTTTAGCCCACGAGCTTCTCACAGCCCACGTCTCAACCAAGAATCAAGCAACCCAACCAAGGGAATTCAGAGAAATGGTAACAAGGATAATGGTGCTTCAAAAACCCCAATTAGGAAGTCCCAACCTAAGCTTCAATCTCATCAAATCATGGCCAATGGACAGGAAGGAAAGATTGTCAAGTCCAAAGCAAAGCCACCTGGAGCAGAGAATCAAACCCAGAAAGCTGGTGTCGGAAAATTGGAAGACAACGAGAATAATTCTAAGAAAATCCCTTTATGTGATAATGGAATTCAGACCATGCCTGAAAACAACACTCCTCAGAACGATGGACTGGTATTGTCCTCGTCCAATCCTGAGTTCATACTCCCTCAAGTCACAGTCGGAGGGTGAGAACTTGATTATTTTATCTTGTATCTGTAGTTTTTTTTCATTCAAGTTCCATGTTGTTGTGAATAGGCTGGCTGTATGGTAGCGTATATGGCATTTTTTTAGGGTACTTGTGAAGTCAACATAAATCTACCATTTGAACATGCATTCCTTATCAATATAAGCTTGTATTCCTTTTTTAAATTTTATTGAAGTGTTCGGAAAAAACATTTTGTAACTTCGTTAGTCTTTCTTTGATGCGATGCATAAATTGCCGGCCTTTTAATGCAACCACCGGTAACGATGAACTTCTAGATATACAAGCATGTGTCTCCACCTCTGATTCCTTGGAAGACTCCCTTTTTCAGTAGAACAAGCAGCCAGTGAAATCCATCATTTTCCCAGAAGGAAAAAACTTAAGCAATCATGAAGCTGTAAGTTGTGAGTTAGGGTAAGGTGAAGTTTTTAATAGGCAGCACATAACAATGACAGTGAGAGGCTCATGAAAAGGCAAAAGCTTCTTTTGTTAGCAAAGCAAGATAGGAGCTGTGATTGTTGTTGAGTAAAGATCTTAACCTAATTGAAACCTCACCAAACTTTTTTTTCTATGATTTGGACGCATTGCCAAGGTGACTGCTATGATACCAAATTGGAAAAAGCTCATTTCAACCTCTCATTGATTCCCCAGCTGCACAGAGTGTGACAGGTTATAGCTGGCGTTGTAAAAAGCTACATTCACAGTGAAGGCCATTTCTCCGGCTATTGAAGCATGGAGTGATGGTGGTATCGATGGCAGCCAGAACGATAGCTTGGAGTGTCCAAATGGGTGAATTAGTCTAAAACTATTAAACTAATTCCTTTTAAATGCCTAACTAGGTTGTTGTTTCGTGTGTTGCTACGGTCCACAAAAATAATAATTTCAAGCTTAAGAAAATATGAAAGCGTTGCTAATGTATTTTTTATTATAAATAAAATTTTGATTATAAACTTAACATTTAATGCATACAAATTGGTTTTTTTTACAAATATGATAACAATATCTTCAATCAACTTAAACTAACATGTTAAACTTGAGATTCGGATCATGAAACCGAGTGGACTTAACAACATTGTATTTTTAAGATAGTATTTTCTTTAATAATATGATAAAAAATACAATCTCAATATCAATGACCAATCCAATACCGAAACATATTGTAAATTACAAGCATTGCTTTCCAAACAAAAATCCATCATTGTCTTAAAAGAAAATCTAAAAAAGAATTATAACAAAGTCTCAATATTTTATATATGATTAAAGATTTAAAAAATTGATAAATGAGATAAATTATATAAAAAATTTTAAAACATAAATTTTATGTTAATTGAATATTCATGATTTTTTCCCATTTAGACATAATAATTAGAAACAATTTTTAATATTCCCATAAAAAAACTATACTATTATTTGAGAAACATGACAAATTAAGTAATAATTGAAATATAATATTAAAGTTTTATGTAATGCATTTAAATCTACATAAAAAAATCAAAAATTAAAAAGGCCTGGGCCTGACACCTAGAGTCATGTTGAGGGCCAACCACCTATAGGCTAGTGAGGCTAAACCCAGGTGAATGACCTTTTATTGTTTTTCTTTATATTAAGTAGCAGACAATATATTATTTGCATGTTGTCCACCCTTTCTATAACCAAATCATCACACAAGATCAGTTTTTCAAGGTTAATCCCTTTTATTGTTTATCTTTATATTAAATAGGAGACAATATATTGTTTGCATGTTGTCCACCCTTTCTATAACCAAATCATCACACAAGATCAGTTTTTCAAGGTCAATCATAAGAGTTTTTCAAAGATTTAATGGCTAATACATGGAAGTTGAAAGATTATGTAATTGATAGGGAAGAGGAGTTTGGATGAGTGAGGAAAAAAAAGGTTTTTATACCTAGGTTTAAGGCAATCAACGGGAGGAAATCAACAAGAAAGGAAGGAATATTGTCGTATAAAGAAATTGAACAAGTCCAACCCGAGAGATTTGGTCTAGTTGGGCTGCAACCACTATTCAAAATGTAAACCTAGTTTAGCTAATTATTTAAAGAAGTTGTTTGCATTCAATAAAAAGGGGGATAATTTCAATTGTTAGGTTTTAATATATGGGAGGTCCGACCAACCTCAAATTTAGTCACTAAATTTACCTTTCTTGTTTTTCAGTGTAATTAAAAACTTCAATTCATTAAAATTATAATTATCAATTTAGTCTTTATTTTCTTTAAATCTTTCATTATATCCCCTTTCCATGGTAGAAGGGATGAGAGTATCATAGTTAATTAAGACTATAGCTAGAATGAGGCAGCAAGTCCTAGAAGTGATTATATAACAGCAACAAATGTTAGTCAAAGTTGATCAACTTACTAAAACTCAAGGAAAAAGAGTAATTAAATCTTCTCCAAACACATATGTCACTTTAGTGAATAAACATCATAAGCAAGAAATGGAGTAGCCAGCTAAGAATCAAATTCAAATAAGACCCATTACACTTGATTTTCCCCGGTTTAATAGTGAAGATCTAAAAGGATAGATTTATCAAGCCACTCACCTTTTTAGTTATCACAATACTCCACCGCAACATTGACTATTTTTAGCAAGTTTCTACATGAGAGGCAAAGCAATTGTTTGGTATTAAGAGATGGAGAAAGTTGGTTTAATAACCAGTTAAGAATCGTTTGTTAAAGATATTTAAATTCATTTCATAAATCCCACCTATGATGGCTCAATGGAAGTATTGATTAGTTTGAAACAAAACTCAATAGTTGAAGAATACAAACTTCGTTTGAGTTATTATCAAATTGAATTAAAGGTTTGTCTGATACTTATAAGTCAAGTTGTTTCATTTGAAGGCTTAACGAGGAAGTTTGTATTGGCATCAAAATACTTAATCCCCCTAACTTAGTTGAGGCTTATGGGCTTGCATAAATACAAAAGAAAAACCTAAAGGTCCAGCTTTGACATTAAAAGTCAATTGGCAACATCATTTCAAGAAAATTAAATCCAACAAACCAGGCCAAGAGTTTGGTTTCATGGTTATCCATTCAAAGATTAACACCCATACAATTAAAAAGAAATAGGAGAAAAGTTTATGTTTTAAGTGTAACTAGAGGTGGGGGTTAGATCATAAGTGTGAGAGTCTAAGTTATTTTTAATAGAAAAGGTTGAGGAAGATGAGATAATTAATATGGGAAACCTAATTGATTTATCTAATCTTTTAGAGGAAAATAAAGAGGTCAAAATCTTTATAAACGTCATGTTAGGAAATCCTAGTGTTAAAACCATAAGGATATGATTGGTGATTAATAATCAGGTGATGGTGGCATTAATAGATACATGTAATACATATAATTTCACAATTCCTAAGATGGCTTGAAGGATAAGGATAAATATCGAAGAACATTCACTCGTTGAGGTGAAAATTGTTAATGGAATTAAAATTCTTTGTGAAAAATATGTCCAAATATAAAATTTAAGGCCTAGGGACACAAATTCATAACTCAAGCTTTCTAAATCCAGTTGGGCGGCTGTGACATGGTTTTAGGCATTCTATGGTTTAAGAAGTTAGATTCTATTTTATAGGATTTTAATAGGCTCCCTATAAAGTTCCATTATCAAGAGGCCATAATTTTAGAAACAGGCCTAGAAGTTCAAGAGTCCATAATGGACAGTAGGCCTGGGTTCTTAAAGGAGTTAAAAAAAGGCTAATGTTACAAATTAGGGCTTAGGAGATTGAGGTCTTAAAGAACAACAAACTATCAGATCTAGTTCAAAACTTATTAAAAGAATATTAAGAAGTATTTTTTAAACCCAAATAGCTCACTCTTAAAAGATCTAAATATTACACAATCACACTGAAAGAATGGATTTTTCCTATAAATATAAGGCCTTATTGGTATCCTTATTATAAATAAAAAAAAAAATAGCATTTGAGAAGATATTAAGGGAGTTACTACAATCAGGGGCTATACGACCTAGTGTAAGTCCCTTTTTTTTCTGGTTTTTTTACTCAGAAAAGATGATGGATCAAGGCATATATTTATTGATTATCAAGCATTAAATAAATAAACAATCAAAGATAAGTTCCTCATTTTATTTGTTGAGAAACTATTAGATGAATTGTATGGGTCTAATTATTTCTCTAAATAAGATCTAAAGTTAGGTTCCATTAGATTTGGATGCATTAAAAGGATATCTCTAAAATTATCTTCAAGCCTCATGAAAGACATTATAAGTTTTCGGTGATGCCTTTCAGACTCACAAATGCCTTCATATACCTTTCAAAGCATCATGAATGAGGTATTCCAATCCTACCTTAGGCATTTTGTTTTGATATTTTTTATGACATGTTGATTTATAGTAAATTAGAGGAAGAACATTTGGCCCACATGAAGTCAATCTTAACCTTATTAGCCTAATACAAAATCTATATCAAAATGTCTAAGTTCAATTTTTGTTTATGAAGAAATTGAATATTTGGACCACATTGTTTTCAGAGATAGGGTACAAGTTGATCCTAAAAAAAATTAAAGTAATGCTTGATTGGTCAAAGTTTGGTAACCTCAAGGCTTTAAGGGCTTTTTTTAAGGCTCACTAGGTATAACAATAGGTTTATTAAATGTTATAATGCAGTGGCTAGTAATTTAACCAAATTACTTCAAAAAAAGCTTTTCAGTTAGAATCACTAAGTAGAGAAGGTATTCAATTAGTAAAATCACATTATCACTCATCCACCTACTTCATTTCTTCATTTCTCAAAGCCTTTCATAGCAAAGTAAGATGCATTTGGAGTTTGGGTAGGAATAATTATCGTGCAAGAGGGCATGCAAGCCTTTATTTTTTTTAATTATGGACTTGAAAGATAAGGAACTACATTTTTCAATCTATGTAAAGAAGTTATTGGACATAGTGATAACAATACAAAAATGGAGGCCTTACTTATTAATTCGACCATTCAAAATCAAAACAGGCCAAAAAATCCTGAAGTATATGTTATAACAAAACATTAGCACATCAATACAAAAAAAAGTGGATATCTATACTTTTAGGCTATGACTTCATAATAGAGTATAAAACAGGCAAAGATGACTTGGTAGATGATGTATTATTAAAAAAGAATAAAGAAACAACTAGTAGTGAGTTATAATTTCTCACATTAATTAAAAGAACTTTACTCTACTAATTTTGAGGTACAGATAGTTCTCAGACAAATAAAAGGAGATACCTTGCAATGACACATGTTTCAATTACGATGAGAAGTATTGTTATATAAGGGAATTTTTTTTTTTTGTAAGGAACGTCCCCTTAAGCTATAGATCATAAAGTATCTTCATGGTAGCCTTTCGGGAGGTCACTCAAATTTCAAAATACCATTCAAAGAGTTCACAATGATTTCTTTTGGGTAGGCATAAAGAATAATGTAAAAAAATACATTAGAGAATGTGAAGTGTCTCAAATGATAGAATTAAAGAACATTAGACCATTTGGACTACTGCAGCCTTTGTCAATTCCATATACGTCATGAAACTTTATTTTCATGGATTTTATAAAAGGATTACATTCTTCAGGCATATACATAATTATTTTTATGGTGGTTAATCGACTAACAAAGCATGCTCATTCCTTAGTCGTGACTCATCCCTACACGACAAGTGAAATAGCATAAATGTTTTCACAACAAGTTATGAAGCTACATGGTTTCCAACCAATACTGTGAAAGATAAGGATCTTGTGTTTACTAGTAGGTTTTGGAAAAAACTATTTTTTTTATCCACGAAATGGACTCGTTAATGTTAACAACCTACCATCTACAAATTGATGGACAAACATAGATAGTCAAAAAGACATTGTAAAACTATCAAAGGTGTTTTGCAGGAAAAAACCTTATAAGCTAGTTTAGGTGATTAGTTATGGTAGAATTATGGTACAATACTAACTATTATAAGTCGTTACAAACCATACCATTTGAGGCATTATATAGGTACAGTCCACATAGTCTAATCAATTATATCTTAGGTCTTATAAAAAAATCAAGCAATTAAAGAGCATTTAAAAGATAGATCCAACGCTATCAAAACAAATTTAAACAAAGCCTTATAGAATAAAAGAGACATATAGATCATAAGCAAAAAAAACTTGAATTCAAAGAAAGAGAGTTGGCTCACTGAAACTCCAATCTTACCATCAGTTGAGCATGCTACAATAGAGAAACAACAAATGTGCTTACAGGCATTATGGACCTATTCATATAAAAAAAAAATTGGACGAGTAGCTTACTATTTACAATAGCCAGAAAGAGTGAAAGTTCATCCCACTTTTCATATTTCACACCAGAAGAAGAGAGTCAACCCAACAGACCAAATAGTAGCTAAATTAAAATATTTTGGAAAGGCTTTCCATAACAAAACTATCAGAAGTTATGGGAGAATGAGAAAAAGTAACCAAAAGGGGAAGTAAATAACTAGAATAGAATGTAAGAGAGAATACAATTTACGCTTCCATGGACAGAACACTGAAGATACTATGTTGGTGATAGAAAATTGGATTGGAAAAAATTTTCCTCACCTTATGGAAAAAAGGCTAAAAAGAGGGAGGAATGTAACCAAATCATTATACAATATTAGTTTTTCAAGGTTAATGAGAAGAGAAACTTTGAATATTTAATGGCTAATACAAGGAAGTTGAAAAATCACGTAGTTGGAGGAGAAAAATAGTCTAAAGGAGTGAGAAAATAAGGTTCTTATACATAGGTTTAAGGCAATCAACGGTGGGAAATCAATAATTGTTGGATAAGAAACATGTGGTATGGTGATAAAGGGCAGTTGGCGAGTATAACAGGAAAGGAAAGAAAGAACATTGTTGTTTAAAGAAATTGAATAAGTCCAAATCTGGTCAGTTAGGTTGCAACCACTATTCAAAATTCAAACCCAGTTTAGCTAATTATTTAAAGAAGTTGTTTACATTCAATAAAAATAGGAGAATTTCAATTGTTAAGATTTAATTCTTAGAAGCCCAACCAACCTCAAATTTGGTGACCAAATTTACCTTTTCTTGTTTTTCAGTCTTTTCGATATAATTAGAAGTTTCAATTCAATATAATTACAATTATCAATTCAGTCCCTATTATCCTTAAATCTTCTATTATATCATTATTCTTATTTTCTTAACCACCCAGAAATAATTAGACTTGTTACACTTCTTTTTATATAAAATAATAGTTACAAATGAAGGTTGTTTGCAAGCCTGGATTCTAATTACTTGAGGGTTGCTGGAAAATCAAACTGGGGTATTTTTGAGTTTGAAAATCTTTTTTAAAAAACCTATTTTAACACAAAACTCTAAGAAAACACCCTAAAAAACTCAATAAATCAATATCTCGACTCAAAACACCTCTAAATTGGTTCAAAGACACGACTGATCTCATTAAATAAAATTTTTTTACACCAAGTTTGGCTTCTTTTTTTTATTGAAATCGTGACAGTGAACATCTTTCTTTATTTACGGCAATTTTTCAACGAATTTCTTTCTCCTCCCTCAAATTCATGAATTTGAGAATGATCAAAATAAAAATTATCATAAATTTGTGGTTAGCCATATATGTTTTGTGTTTTTATATTATAATCATTTGTCTTTTAATTTAATATTTCTATTCTAATTTCAAATCTAATATTAGCTAATTAGGCTATGGAAAGATTCAATTAAAAAAAAAACATTGTTCATATGAATTGTCCTCCCCTATTGTTTTAGTTTTTGTTATAATTATAATATAATTTTCATCCACATTGTAAAGTAATAAATCTGATTCTTATTTTCTAGGAGTGAAAACACCAAGGAATGTTTTTTTTTTTAACCACCATCACTGCACAGCCAACCCACGTCTATTTTGTTGCATTGAAAATCTGAAATTCGATCAATAATCCATTAAAAAGGAAAAAAAAATTAAAAAAAAGCCTCCTCCAGTCAAACCCTATAAAATTCCACAGGTGCCACGTAAGGAAACAGCTTTCTACTGATAGCTAATTAATCTACGCTAAAAAAAGAAGAAAATAGATGCCTCGGGAAGTGGAATATCTTTAGCTGGATCCAGCAGGATGCCTTGGTGTCATGCAGTAGTCTAGCTTCCCCTGTTTTGGTTCTTGGCTACTGTCTCTATCTTAGTTCTTAGGTGAATGAATGGGACCTTGCTTCTAATTAATGAAGTCAAAAGCAATCCTGAGGCCCCATCTTCGTTCTTTGTAATCGAGTTGTATAGCTTTAAAAAAGATGCTACTTCTTCAAAAGCTAACATCAAAAGCTTGATTAACAAGAAGATTAACTTCGATCAGAAAATTATACCAATAATTGGCAATAATAGGGTTTTTTCCTCTTTTTTCTTCCTTTTTCATGGCACCAGAAGATGCCAACGTTTTTCATGGCAACAGAAGATGCCAACCTGAAGAGCCAACCTGTTATGCCGTATTAGGGCGTATTCGGTAGTGCTGTCAAATTATTATTTGTAAAAAATATATATATTTTAAATTGTTTTGATATATAAATGTAAAAAACTATTATTGTAATACATTTAAGAAAAGAAAACATAATACAACATCTACTACCACGCTCCAAACAAGCGTGAAACAAGAGCTGCTGTAGCATGATTCATGCAACCACCACCTCATTCATGCAACCACCACCACCTCACCGTCACCGCAATTAACATTTTATTTATCAAACAAAATCTCGAGACCAAAAACAGGTCTTCTTCCCCAAACTACAATAATTGGAAAAGGTTTCAAGTTGATTCACGAGCGGTGGATCATATGCGGGCAAGAAGAGGACAGCCCATTATAAAAAACAAAAATGACAGAGAGAGAGAGAGAGAGAGGGTAGCTTTCTAACTTTGTTCATACATGAAAAATAATTAAAAAATGGTGTGTAATTACAGTATTTATAACAAAACACCAACAGACTCTGTTATGGGTGGTGGGATTATTCAGAGGAAATCACAGAGTGCAATCTCATCTCTCCCATTGTGTTTGTATTTCACAAAGGCCTTTCCTGCAATTACATGATGATGAAGAAAAAAATGTTAGCCGAAGAAAAAACATTTAAACAAGATTTTAGAGATTAATGCTGGGCCAAGTGTAGTGATTTACCTTTTCTCTATTGTTTTCATGGTTCCATTTTTACTCTCTTTGAGAATTTAGCTGTGTATGTTCATTGGCATGTGGTGAAATGCGAATCCTGCCCAAGACTTCCGAGCATTCTACAAGCTACTTCCATTAACTTACCTGCGTACGCAAATCAACAATTAAAAATGTCAGGTAAACTCTTGCTGGTGTATCAACATCACATGAACAGTTAATTTCATAAACTAAGGCTTAAGTTCTCGATTAAACAATGTCTCGGCTAATAAAGGGACAGTGAGGACAAGACAAGTCCTGCCAGCTGAGTTATAAAGGAATGGCACTTAATTATGGACAAGCTGTTGTTGGCATCTTAGTCGTGGTGGGGTCTAATAAATTAATAATGTGGTTCACAGCTAGGAAACCCTGGATTTTGCCAGCTTTTCAATATTGGCGTGGGCTTCAATCACTTGGATTCGTCGGTGGCAAGGGCCGTCAAACCCTGGAACTAATAACCCTAGTTTTATGCATCTAAACTTCTTTTGCAGTCGTGGTAATTGACTTTTTAAACCCATCTTCATCTTCATTCTGCACTGTTTCATCAAGCTTCTGCTGTCCAGGCAGAAGACTATTCCAATGGCGATCCTCTAACAGGTCGACAGTAGATCTCCATCATCGGAACTTGATGCGAATTGGCAGCCTACTTCCATGGCCCAATTCCCCTCCCTTCGCCAACAAAAAAAGGTTGGGAAAGAGAGTGAACCTGACGTTGACAATTTCAGGCACTATAATGCACAGAATCAAAAACAAGATCATAGAACCCTCCACTCAGTCAACATCCAGTTCCTTCCACAGCAATCTGGACACATCACTGCTTGACGTCCAAGCTATCTCCTGTTCTTGCATATGCTCAACTATTACGCAAAGTCATCATACGCTAATAGAACACAAGAAACAGCTGTGTCTGCCCCGTCACCGACACCAATTATTACCACACATACCGAAACTTTTGGCAAGAGTATGATCCTCTTCCTAAATCCTAATACAATTTCACCTCACCACCAATAACATGACCTAATTCCTCACTAACTCCCAAAACTGAGAAAGGAAAGCGTGTCCATAATCTAAATTAAGACTGAAAATTCACTAACTATGCTGAACTAAACTTATCAATAAAATTAAGACCAAGACAAGCAATCAAAACAAAAAATTGACCGAAAATAACAAAAGCATACCTCTTCTTGGCGTGGTAGTGGCAACCTTAACAGAGCTAACGGATTTCTTAACAGAAGTACTTTCTTTCTCAACTTCAGGAAACAAAACCCCATCAATCCCTTGAACTGAAATCCTCCCATCTGTATAGATATCCGGGTCAAACAAATAGGCCGACCCATCACCCGACCCGAACTTAACCGACCCGTCAGCTTCTTGAGCCACAACTTTATGTGGCAACCTCAGTGTATCATACCCAATTTTCCCAAACCTCCTAACAGCATTATACATGCTCTCTTCAGTTTGGTACTCAGGAATTATGTGGTAATAGATGATCTGCTCTGGTGCCCCTGGCTCGCTCAACTGGTCTGTTGTTAGCTTAGCCATGGCTTCGTCATTCGGTGCCAAGACTGTAAGCACGTAACCTTCAGATACTAACCTGCCCATTTCAGTGGCTAATGAGGTTAAGTTCACTAAAATATCAGCCATCTCATTGTAGCCACCATACTGTAGTAACGTCTGTATGAAGTCTTTGACTTGGCTTTCTCCATCGAAATGGTTATGAGGTCCGCCGGGTCCTGGAGCTGAGGCGGGAGCCAGTGATGGTCCAGGAGACATGGCATCATAAACGGGCAAAACCGGTGGTGACCCGGCCCGAACTGGTGGTTCGGGTTTTTTCAATCTATGGGTTCTGGGGTCAACTTCCGGTGCTCCTTCTGGCAAAACAGCTGATATGGATCTCAGATTTCTTCTCCTGTTGAAGTCTTCCTGTACTGATTGTGGAACTAGGAGGCGTTCAATACCGTGGATTACTCCATCGGGACGGGTCACATCATCCGGTCGGGTCAACACGGCGGCTCCGACAAACTTTTTGCCTGAATTCTTGGTGATTAAGTGCAGATGGTCGTTGCAGAGAGTGGCGTGCCTGGTGGGGTTTGATTTATGACCCGGCCAGTCATTGGATCCGACCCGTTGGGGGATAATGTGGAACAACAAAAGGGTTTGGAGAGATTTGAGATTACCGGGTTCAAGTATAAACCGTTTGAATTCGGGGTCAAGTTGACGCTCTAAAGCTTCATTTTTTGGTGCAAAGATGGTGATGTTGTGTTTGCCAACAGCTTCTTCAAGGGTTTGCAGAAGGAGAGCCTTCTCAACGAGCTCAGCTAACTCAGTGTAATGCGAGTCAAGGAGGGCAACAAGAACCGAGTTGGAGTTTATCATCTGACCCGCAACCGTACTATTGCCAGTTCTATTCTGATGGGGCAATGCAGAAATGGAGGCAACGGAAAAACAAAGAAGAGTAAAGAGAAAAAGGGTTTTCTCGGAGACATCATAGATGTGAGAATCCATGGTGCTCAAAGACAGACTGGAACTTGGAATTGAGAAGGGTGAGAAATTTGTAGTTTTCTTTGAATTCTGGCTGAATGGGTGTGTGTTGAGTAGTGCACTATTGAGGGGTGCTTGCTCTGGGTTCGTGGAGGGTAGCGGAAGGATGGTTTGGTTGGCCTTTAGAGGCTGGGGATGGGTTTTGCTTAGAGAAGAGACACGCAGGCGGAGGAAGACTTCTAACTTTGGAAGTAATGGACACTTTTATTTGAGGTTGTGAAAGGTTAGGACAGGCACAGGCTGGCTGTGGGGTTTACACGGAAGACGACGGCTTCACATTACACTAACTACACTGGCAATCTAGCTAGCTCGCTAGCTACCACATGTCATGAGCCGCACGCGGTTTTTGTGAACTCGAGAACTCTTTTCTTCGAATTCTTCCAGATAAGGGAGTGGTACTGTAAATATTTTTATGGATATTATATAATAAAAATTGTCTTTTAAAATATATTTTTAGTTTCAGGTGGTTTAATATTTATATTTGTTTGGTTAAAATTATAATTAAAATTAAAATTAAATAAAAAATAGTTTAATGTATTTAATTAAAAAAAAATTTTAAATTAAAGTTATAAAATAATTAAAATATATATATATATATACTAATATTGATAGTTTTTAATTTAAATATTATAGATTTAACTACTGCTATTACATCATGAAATAAATAATATTGATGTCAAATATTTTTTTATTATTCCATTAAAAGATCTATAATTTCATCATGTACGCAATCCATCCGACAAGGACTACAGTTTTTTTGGTTTCTTAAGCGCGCAACAACATCAGGTAAAATATCATTAATAATAAAATTGGAATTGCAATCAAATTCTAGAAATATTAAGCCATCAAGCGATCTCATTTTAATTTTTTAAATAAAACACAATTAAAAATAAAAATAAAAATTGAATTTTTTTAACTGGGTTGGACCCGGCAAGAACAAATTTGGGATTGCGATCAAATTCTATAAATATCACAACATCAAGCGATCTCATTTTAATTTTTTTAATAAAACACAATTAAAAATAAAACTAAAAATTAATTTTTTTAACTGCCTCAAACTTAATTTAATACATTTAATTTTGAACCACATCCGGTCCGACCAGAAGAATGAAGTAACAGTAGACGTTCTCCATTAAACACGTTCACAGTTTTACAAAAAGCAGTTAAGAGCTACTTTTTATAAACCTGTGTTTTTTTTTTTTTTAAATCTACACAGATCCTCTATGTATAATACATTATGTTTTGAAGCTACCAAACAGGTTGCGCCTGTGTTTTGCTTCAAACGCAGGCGCACAGCAAGCCACGCCAGGATAGTTTTGTTTTTTTATTTTAATCAGTAACCTTTTTACTAATTTTGTGGTGATGTATATTTATCCTTTTCCATCTCTTTTATGATTATTTTCATCTCCAGTAACATTTGAATTCTATGTCTTATTATCATTTTTAGGCTATTAATGTATATTAAATTATATATATAAAAAAGAGTTTTGTTCAGATGATGGTGAAGTATAACTATATTTATAAGATTATATAAAATAAAAATATTTTTTTTCTCTTAATATCTATTTGTTTTATTTATTTTATCATAACTCATTTTTAGATTATTTTTTAAATTTATCTTCTTTTCAAAATCAAAAAATAAAATAAAGATCGGTATTTTAACAAAAGCAAATTGG